>Ga0123352_10009857_pt1 | contig 14985 bp, 8 predicted proteins | sample TergutLab28metaG_FD_89700 | JGI IMG/M metagenome (GOLD analysis project Ga0123352, IMG submission 89700) | Labiotermes labralis P1 segment gut microbial communities from Petit-Saut dam, French Guiana - Lab288 P1 | ecosystem: Host-associated > Arthropoda: Insects > Digestive system > Gut ... | reverse complement strand
TAGTGTTGATAAAAGTATGTGGTATTTTTATGGTTTGCTCGGGGGGCCTTCTACTTGTTTGTTATTAAGTGCCGACCAACCACAAAAGTGTGGGGAGGGGGGGGGGGGGGGGGGTTCGAGTGACAGCGGCCAGGCATAACGAACGTCGACAAAGATTTTAGTCTAAGAAGCCCGAAGCACCTCACAAATGTCCGTACATTTCACCAGACTACACGGCGTCACACCCCACACAACATTCTTCACAAATTACCATTTTAGCATCGCAGCCGGTTTGATCCCACTCATTTATTACAGCAGGGCAGGACATCTAGCCTTTCATGAAAGACCAGTTAAAATTCTGCGTCTGCTATGCCGACCTCAGTAACCGGTGTACGTCAGGTGGATAAACGGCTCGTCATCCAGCCTCCCATTCAGTGGATCCTGGGGTTCGTTCCCTGGAGAAAAATCGGCCGGGGCGTGAAGCTGACCGCTCAACTCGACCTTATGCTGAAATTAGGAATATGTGGAGCTACACATCTGCTCCCCCTGCACGCCTTCAGAACGCGGCTGTATAACATTCAGACGTCGGGGAATATCCCAGAAAAAAGCATACAACATTCAGAACAAGGCGAAAGTTTGAAATCAAGAACTTTGCCGTCATCTAAAGCATTACTTAAGTATTCAGTATCTACAGCACGTAAGTTTAAAACAGAGCATATTAGCTGTAACCATCAAGAGGTTAAACATTTTCAGGAAAACGATCGATGTTTGCTGCCAGACTCACATCAACACACAGCACACTGTAGGAGCAAAGATCAATTGGTTACAATCAAACCAACTGGCAGTAATATTCGAATAATATGCTTTAACTGCGTAAATACGAAAATTAACCTGAACTGCTTAATCCGTACAGCGCAGTTAAACACTCTACCCGGTAATAAACAAAACAGGCTAATGTTTGAATAACGTAACGTTGTGAAGCATTCGAGTAATCACTGTTAAAAAAGTACTAAATATTCTGAGCGTGTGTCATCATTCACGCCTTAGTTACCCGGCGTGCATAGCGCATGCGCCGTAATTTGCTGTGGCCTGTCCTGCTCTACAGTATTTTTCCACATTATCTCATGAAGGAAAAGATATTCGGAAAAAAGAAATAATGAACATAAAACGTGTGTTTTGATTTTCTTTGAAACTCCTGCTTGAAGCATCATTCCAAGAAGAATTCAGCGACATATTATCACAAATGTACACACGTCTTCACGTGGGGTGCCCTTTATTCTCGTCGCGTTTGAATCAAACCTGAATTTTCGCCACAGATTTTCGAAAAATCCTCAGATAGCTGTAGCACAGTGGTTAAGGTGCTGTGCTACAAATCGGAAGGTCGCTGCTTCGATTCCAGATGGTGTCATTGGAATTTTTCATTGACATAATCATTACGATCGCACACTATGGTCCTGGGGTGCACTCAGCCTCTAAAAGAAATGAGTATCAGGAGAATTTCCTGGGGGTAAAAGCGGCCGGTGCGTAAGGCTATCTTACCACCATCCTGGGCCATTGTCACGTAATCTGGGAACCTTAACTTCCTGGAACCCTCTGGGCACCTCGGGCCTTTAATGGGAATGATTTACCTATTTTATTGATATAAACGTTGGCGCACATTCGTTCTGTTCCAGCCGAGCTGTTCCACGCGGATCGACAGGCAGACATACTTGACATCGCGTTTCACAATTTTGCTAACAAGCCTAAAAACATTCCCTCGGAGAAAAAAAGTGCGCTGTTTGTTCCCAGATCCATACAAGACACGTAAATACTCCGTTAGCAGAACTTAGGATTGTTTGATGTTAAACTTGGCCTTGAAGGGTTAAAGGATTGAACCGCATCAAATGAGCAATTAACACTTACTAGAAAGGAAAGAATTGGCGGCGGTGATGGGGGGAAGGGGGGAAGCGGTCGTGACCCACTTAAAGCTGCTATAGCAGGCCATGTGCCAAGTGACACCGCCTCATATCGGCCGTCAGGACTGCCCCCCAGGAATAACGTCACACCAGGCACAGCGGCCGCGCTGACACGATCCGCAGTAAGCGCTATCCAACCACCCCCTGTTTCACCCTGCCCCACAAATTCACAGGTACGCCATTGAATCTTACTATCCCGTTCCTTCAAGTTTCCTTCATAAGCTGTGGGTGCATATCTCTTCCCATCCATGTGTGCCACGCCTTACCCATCTCAAACCCCTAGTGTGAATATTCTGATGTCTGACAAACAGTACAGTCTCCTCCATTTCCCTGTTACTTCCTCCCTCTCAGCTCCAAATATTCTTAACACCCTCAGTTCATGTTCTTCCCTAATTAGATCAAACTTCACATCCAAATATGACAAATTAACATTCAGAGTTTCAAATTTTTTTAAAGCTTGTCTTTAAGCATCACAGTGGGCCCGGTAGCTCAGTCGGTATAGCGACTGACTACGGGCTGGACGGTCCGGGATCGAATCCCGGTGGTGACGAGATTTTACCGCCCGTACAGACCGGTCCTGTGGCCCACCCAGCCTCCTGTAACATGGGTACCGGGTCTTTCCCGGGGGTAAAGTGCGGCCGGGACGTGCTGCTGACCACTCACCCCCTCCTATTGCCGCGGTCATGGAACAGTAGAGCTATACCTCTACCCACCCTCTGGGCCACACCGGGACCCTACCTTTTAACATCAGAGAGCAAGACAAGACACTGGCAGCTAAATGAAAGTAAGCAAGAACTGCCCATAATTTAAACCTACTCTAATTTTCTGTCTGAACGACATTTTTGTTTTGAAGTCACTCCCAAATATTTAACTTTGTCACACTTTGCAAGGATTCACTAGCTCTCCTTGCATTCTAATTCTGTCCTGCATTCTCGTGATAGGAGACACATCAAGAGATTTACAACTAGAAGACGGGAAAGGAATACTAAGTCATGTAAATGAATATACTTATTTGGGGGTAAGAATAACTAAAGATGGAAATCACGGGCCAGAAATTAATGCTAGAATTAAGAGGACGAGCAGCTATAACGAAACTAAACAGCATTTTGTGGGACCGTGATGTGACCCCCAAAACAAAAACTCACATTTATCATGCAATAGTTAAAAGTACAATTACATATGCAGCAGAAACATGGTGTTTAAAAGCAAGAACGGCATCAAAACTGAATTCCACAGAAATTGACTTTTGGCGACGATCGGTTCGAATTTCCAGAAAGGACAAAATTAGGAACACTATTACTGAACAACAAATGAATGTAACAAGGTCTCTTTTAGACGATATTAAGACTAAACAACTAAAATGGTGTGGACATGTTCAGAGAATGGAAGAGGGGAGACTACCAAAAAAAGTTATGAAATGGAGCCCACCAGGAAGAAGAAAACGAGGAAGACCTAAAGCTACCTGGGCGGAAAGGATTAGAGGACTGTTGGAGGAAAAGGGATTAATAGAAGAAGACTGGAATGACAGAGAAAAATTGAAGAAAAAGATAAGATAATTGTCAAATGGGCGCAGGAAGATGTAGAAACGTCGAACAACCTGCTAAATAAATAAATAAATAAATTCTCGTGATGCCACATCAAAGCTAGACGTTTTCTCTCTGTACTTCCACACCAATGCCCTCACTAGAGACAAATACAGCTTCTGTTGCTTTTATTATATTAATTAGATTTTTGTGCCATACATTAACACACAAAGAGCAAACCGGAAGCTGATGTGTCCCACTTACATTCAGCACCCCCTGTCGTGGACCTTCTTACACCACAGCGTAAAAAAATATTGTAAAAGCAATGTGGCTAAAGCATCTCCTTGTTTCAAACTATTCAGAATAGAAAACACTTCACATCAATGTTTACCCACAGAGTAAAGGTTTACTGTAGGTTTCATTCAACACGTGCTAATGATCGTAACGAATGTCACTGCTGACCAACCTCAATGTGAATATTTTAAAGAACCCGCCTACTAATCCGTAAGATATATCCACACTACTAAACGGCTGATAACATTCAAATCACATTCCAATATCTGATCTGCTTCGAAAGCGACGACGCTAATTCCCAACAATTTCATTGGCACATGAAGTTAACCTAGAGAACATACTGTTGGATAAAATTCTGTACGTAGCTGATAACAGTGACATGCGTCGATAATCACCACTCGTCCTTATCGCCATTCTTAGGCACAAGCACTACAAGAGGCTCTGCCGACTCCTCAGGACAGAAGTGTGTGTTGTTTAACGATGCTGTAACCTGCTAAGGTTATACTATAGTGTCGGTGGTAGATGACTGAAACGTGAATATGATAATGGCAACGGACAATCGAAGTACTTGGAGAAAAGCCCTCGTAGTGCTGGGATTGAATCCGCGCCACTGTCCGATCGCCGGCACAATTAATAGTTTTTTTTTTGTCCTCCCCAACGCAGGCCATGGCCTCCTCATTCTTGAGGTTCCTAGATCACACACAACGACGCACCACAGGCGGTACGACTCCTCTGGGCGAGTGATCAGCCCGTCGCTGAGACCTCTGACCACACACAGCGCTCACAACAAACAAACGTCAATGCCCCCCGGTGGGATTCGAACCCACGATCTTAGCAGGCGAGTGGCCGTAAAACCTACGCCTTAGACGGCGCGGCCACTGGGACCAGCAATTACTACAAACAGGATATTCAAAATGTGTTGTTGTACCTGTTGAATGGGCCAGTTCCAGCGGCATCTGTTCAGCAACTGATAATTTGTTTCTCTCTGACTTTCCAACAGGATTCTCAAACCTCCCAGTCACCAACTTTATTCTACAGCCTGCCTAACGTCATTAACCCCGACCATTCGACAACCGACATTTTTGTCATTCGTCCGCTTACTCCAAGTGCTGTGGGATTGTGCTAGCAGTTCACCCTTCTTATCCTACAGCAATATGCTGACAAGTTGGTATCCTTCCTTAAAACCATTATGCCTGCATACAATTTTGCAGTTTTTCTTGTTTTCATAGTCTGTTTCAAGATTAGTAGCTTTGTTGGCCGGACATTCTTATTCTTATTATTATTATTATCCTTCTCCTCTTCCTCCATCTTCTTCTTCTTCTTCTTTTTATTCTTCTTCTTCCACTGGCACTAAAGCCCACTGTGGGCTTTGGAACGTCGAACAATGTCCTTCCATTTTCTCCTATCTGCCACCAACTCTCTCCATCTTCTCACTCCCCAGCACTTGGTCTCCTTCTACTTCCTCTTTCCACCTTTTCCTGGGTCTTCCCCTTCTTCTCGTCCCTTCCAGTTCTTGAGTGAAGATCTTTTTGGGCATCATATCCTCCTCCATTCTCTCTAGGTGACCTAATCAGCTTATCCTTTGAGTCCGGACAATCCCTCCCCTTATTCCTGAAATACCTACTAGTTTCACGTCTTACGTTGTTCCTCTTACGCGTATTTATCCGGCTCGGATCATGTAATCACGCTAATTTAATTTGCTTCCACTGATCTAATACTTTGAACATTTTTTTTATCAAACTATGATTTAAGCTGCTTCAATCACTCAAAACAGACTTTGTTTACGTGTAATGTTAACATTCTAATATTTCCCAAGGGTCTTACTGATGCTCCCATTTGTATCTAAACTCTCTAGAGCTGCAAATTTCACAGTTTTTCTTAACCTCCATAACACTCAGCCCCTGGAGACCAATTCTCACCAGTAAAACTTAATCGTTACTCCAAAAATTACACAAAAATTATGCACAGACGACCACGTGCTTCGACTTAAAAAAAAAACTTTATTTTGCCCAAGTATGTTTATGGAATTCGTCCGACTCTCAGAAGCAACAGAGATTATGTCCCATAAACAGCATTAAACCGACACTCTTTATAATGGAGACGGGGCGTTTTCTGTGAAGTACAAACTGAGTTATTAAACAGTATTTCGGCGAAGTTAATCCTTTAAAGTTCTAACATCAATCAACACGAACAATGATTCAAAGTTCACACAGACATACCAAACTGGCAGTTCTCTAATGCAGTGTTTCTCACCCGCCGGGCCCTAGCATCAATTATACCGAGCCGCGAGAGGTTCTCCTGGAATTTGTCATTTAATTTTCTAAGCAATTTTCATGAATACGTGTTTTAAAGTGGAAATATTCTGAGGAGAAAAATATTCGTGAATGTGTCGAAAAACTCAGACCCAGATGTTGGCCTGAGGAAACTCCAATATGCTACAAGATTTCATTAGTCCAGTGACTGATAACTAATTTAGATGTAATTTTATATTTGTCAACATGCCACACCGTATACATAAATATAATAATACTCTTTATGATTATGCCATAATTAATTATTAATACTTATGTTAGTTTAATGCATGAACTTAAAAAAATGGAAAGGTATTTAGGAGTAAATTTGTTGGGACCGGGCCCTCGTCTTATGAAAAAAATAATTTACCGGACCGCGGTCTCACAATAGTTGAGAAACACTGCTCTAAAGGATACTAAACGAATTTCCAGTCTTGCAGTAAACAATTACGAAAGGCGTATCAAGGAAGTATTAAATTCGAAACACCAATGGCGTTCAGTTGATATTTAACGTGTTCAAATCTCACATACCAAATTCCTTATCGTCTTCCAGAAAAATGATCAGGGCTGCTTTGGCGGGGGAGTGGGGGGAAGGGGGAGAGAGGGATGCGAAAACGCTGGCTGTATGCCACATTTTGTGTCAAACCCATCTTATGTGTGTTCTTAAAATTGCTCTAACCGTCCTCACAGGGCCAGAAGCGTCTTAAACCGGACCTGGCATTCACTACATTACGTCGTATTATTTAAACCTGCGGCAATACGAAATTACTAATATGATACAAAATTTTCGGCCGACATGTCAGAACCTAACTCGAATTGTCTAAAGGAATGGTCCAGTCCAAATATTTCCGGGCAGCTTGTTAAAAACAAATGGACACATACGGCTCTATACCGGGGTGCTGGTAAGTCCTTAGCCCGACCAGGAAGGAAATAAGCTCGGAAGCATGTCAGGGACGCGCGAGATTTCAACAACATCGAGACGCGAGCTCTCATCAAGATTGTTTACTGCAAGGCAAGGCGCCGAAGGAAATTTACGCCATTCTGACAGAAACATTAGCTTGTTTCCTTCAAGGTCGGGCTAAGGACTTATCAGCACACCTGCAGAACGGTACACGGACCAGATATACACAGGGACAGGGTACAAGCTACCGTCAAAGTTAAAAATAACTTCACTCGGTGCGAGAATTTCGCAGTTTTAGAAACCAAATCAATATAAAACCTACAGAGCAGAGGCAGCATAAACACGACACGTAGACTTGAACACATTAATCGACGTGATCCAGTTGTGATATATATAGAGCAGGAAGGACGCGTTTTTAAATGCCTTACAATGGTTTTCCCAAAAGCCGAAACACGTTGCCAAGAATAAAACTGACAAAAATCTAGCTTCGACTTGAACATAATCATAAATGTCATTCACGTCCTACATTTTAGTGGATTTTTTTTTTATCGAAATGGTGATACCGAGTGTGTAACCAGATTGATGTGCAACACACGTACGTACCCTGGAAATGAAAGCAGCAGTCGCCGATTTGTTGTGGCCAATACAGTGAAGTTGCGCCAATTCTGAAGCACACGCAAACCGCGCTGGCTGACATACAAACCGGGCCGAACAACACACACTGGGTAACAGTAGCAACAAACCCAGACAGCACAGAACACCTCCTCTGCGCGTGCGTCGTTTCCCTAGCTACCGGAGGGGGTAATTTCACCCTTTATGGGTCTATACTTTTCGTACACTTTTTTAGCATCTGACATGGAAGTTTTCATCCACAGTCGTGTTACACAGATGCCAGCAGAACAATGGATTAAATATGGGCTTTGACACACTTACCGCGGAGCAAGCAGGTTAGAACATCACAGCCACAGTCCATGCGATCTTGAAACGCAAATATATGGCACGGTTCGCCATTTCACAGAAACGTACGTCAGGCGTAAAGGCTCTGATTTACAGTGCCCGGGGCACCATTAGGTTCTTGTCTCTTTCTAAAGGCCACACTAATTAAAGAAACGCACTTATTACTTTTTGTACGGTTCAAGCCAATGAAATGCATAACAGTTAGTACCTAATTCAACGTTTCGACTCCTTAAATATGGGAGCCGGAGTAGCTCAGTAGGTAAAGTGATTCGCTACGGGCTTGACGGTCCGGGGATCGAATCGCGGTGGGGGCGAAATTTTCCGCACCTGTCCAGACCGGCCCTGAGACCCACACAGCATCCTACACAATGGGTACCGGCTCTTTCCCGGGGGTAAAGCGGCCGGGGCGTGGCGTTGTACACCCACCCCATCTAGCGCTGAGGTTAAAGAAAGAGTAGAACTATATACCTACTACCCCTCTGGGCCTTCGTGGCCTGTTCTAGGTTGACCTTTACCTCCTCAAATACTGTCTACCACAGATAACACGACCAGTGGGCGGGCGGGCTTCGAACACACAATCCTAATGGCTCAGCGGTGCGATCACCTGAATCAGCCACGTAATTGGCGAAGGCGGTCTATAGTAACATGCAACAACGTACTTCCTACCTTACAGAAAACACAAAATTTACGTAAACACCATTCAGCTTACAAACCTGACGTCATTCACGAAAAGAGACCTAAGCTCTGAGAACCAAGAAAACCAGCAAATTATCAGCAGGCGATAGATAACATGTCCATTTATTTAACTTTCGCTGGACTTTATCCGCCGACGAAATCTACTTACAAGTACAAAACACGATGTTTCGGAGGCCGACTCTGCTTCCGTCCTCAGAATCTCCGTGGGCCTTACATGCAGACCCTCTCAGTTACTCACTGACAGAATAGAACTGAGTTATTCTATGTTAAAATTCGTGGCATTTATAATTACCACTATTTATTAAAGAGCTGAACAAATAAACCCATACGTCAGGGTATTCCTGGGCTGACAGAAACGTCAGTATGCCGGTTCAGTTCGGATCGCTTCACCACTTTAATATTATTCAGGGCCGCATCTCATCTCCAATTTATTTAGTCCCGGATCACACTTCAATTTTAATATTATCCTATTCTCTACTGTCATGCACTCATCTCGTCATTCACCTCTGCGGCGGACATATCTGACATGGAACACTGTCTAGACATTGCAGCCTTGAAGTGAGTCTTATGGGACGGTCCGACTTCATGGGAGGAGTGGCCGACTCTTCCACACGTGTTCACCCGATCCTACAAGGACTCAGCAGAACAGCGTCTCAAGTGAATGAGATGAGGATTATGTATGTAGACATGGGGATGTGCCTGAGTCGACTTCATATCGCACAAAACCATGCAGCGACTGGGTAAAACCAGTAAAAATTCAGCCAACTTGGTCGGTTCGCTGAAGATAATCAGCTTTTTAATAAAGGGCGAGATACAGTGCCTACTGACATCAGCGACAGTACTGCTGACAATTAGCCGAACTCCATGGAGCACAGACTCCTCTCTGAGAAGCTATGAGGTCCTCAACTGGTCCACAAATTCCCCATATTTTGTGGAACCCAAAGGTTCAATCCCAAACTCACAAGAGACCGCCACCTGTCACTATACCGAGCCAGATCAATCCAGTCCATGCCCCCATTCCAAGTTTTGAAGATCCATCTTAATATTATCCTCTCATCTACGCCTGGTTTCCCCAGTGGTTCTTTCCCTTAGGTCTCCCCACCAACCCCTGTATGCACTTCTCTCTCCCATACGTGCCACATACCCCGCCCATCACATTCTTATTTGATCACCCGAATAATATTTGGTGAGGAGTAGAGCTCAGTTGAAACCTGATGGCACACGGTGACGCACGGTAGGGGAAGTGAAGGGGAAACATGCGAGTGGAGTGGGTAGCCAGTAGTCTTGCACTCTACCTCAGAACATGGTGAATCCAGCATTACTACCGCTGATGCGCACACCTCGGCTGCCAGTAGTCGACTGAACTGACCCCCCCTCCGGCCGATTTAAATGGACTCGTCCGTTTCGCTGAAAGACCAAATCTGGTTTCTGCGCGTGTGCCATCACGTTTCAAACGTGCTCTACACATCATAAAGTTCCTAGCTATGTAGTCTTCTCCAATCTCAATTTAAAGCGTTCAGAAGACACGGCATGTAGGCCTACTTCAATCCACTTCACAGCCTCACACATATATCGAAGTATCCATTTTAATATTATCCCACGTGCTGTCAGGTACGTAGTGGTCTCGCGGACTGCTCTGCGATAGGTTACCTTAATTGCTGCATCGCTTCAGTGACACGGACAAGCTGTCGGTACAGCATCGGGCACGAAATTTCGGAGCCTGATGGTAGGAGACCGTCGGGGTGCGGTGGGAGGCAACGTTCTGTTACCACCAAACCTGGATGTGCAATCTGAAAGCGCTTGCCTCACAAAAGTATACGACGCTGTGGCGAGCTCGATGTCTTTTCGTAAGGTAGTATCCGCGTTACGCGAAACGACATACAGTCGAGGTCAAGTTCGCATATTCCCGTCGAGTACTATACATACAGAAAAAGCTAACACTACATCTGCATTGCAAATCTATCCCAGACACATGGGGCTAAAATAGGGTCCTAACCAACATAATTATAATGGACGACGAGGTACTACGTTTTGTTTAGTTGGGGTGTTCGCTGGTGCTGTGACTTCCTCTGAACAGTCCGCCTCACCTTCACTCCACTGGAGTCGCATGCAATGATGCAGTGTGGGCTAACGACCAAGCGAACTGCGGTCAACGCTCCTTTGCAGCTTTAGCCAACAGAAAACACCGAGCCTTGGCCTACAGAACGTGCAGTCTCGTTTGCTCATGCCACTCTTCTCGGCCACGGGCTTCAAGTCACTTTGCCGCCAGCACTCCTTGCTGTTGCGGACGATTTCGCGACCTGACCGCTATGCAGCAAAAGCATTAGGCCTATTCAAGACACGCTTCTCAATATGAGGTTAACTTCTCACGGTTGTCGTATGAGATGTGACGCTGGGTGGCTTTGGAGTAGGCACCAACGTTACGGAGCAAACCTGCCGCCACCATTTTTATGGAAGTTCGCGCCGAAAACGGCCACTTCTGAAGGTCAGACATACTGACTGCAGGAATACGCTTCTAAAGCATACTAGTTACTACAGATATGCGTCGCTTATCGACGGGGATAAGTTTTGAGAAACAGGTGGTTAGGCGATTTCGTCGTTGTGCGAACGTCAGAACCTTGATAGTACAGTACAGCCTAGGCTATATGGTACAGCCTTACGGCTCCTAGACTACAAATCTGTACAGCATGTTACTGGACTGAATATTGTAGGCAATTGTAACACAATGGTATTATAATATTACAATATATATTATATTATGTTATGGGACCACCGTCGTAGACCGAAACGTCGTTATACGGCGCACGACTGTATATTTACCGCCACGTTTAACAGAAAAAGCTCTTCACTTGGCTCACAAAGTACGTTCGGACGTTTCACAAAACAACCATTACTTCCCCATACGGCATTCACCAAATGATAGTTTTAACTCACGCAGTCGAACAGAACCTCACGTGTAATGTGCTCTAGGGCGTTCCATTACTCACACGGTCATTCGCCAACTTCTCACCGCGGAAGCCAGGGTTCGGTTCCGGGCCACTCCAGGTGTGGTTCGCGGACGAAGAGGCACTGGGGCAGGTTTTCGTCCGAGTATTTCGGTTTTCCCCTTTTTAAAACAATGCCAACACTGCGCCCCACTCATTTTCATCCACACAGACCCTTCCTGGGAATACTGTAGCTCTGTCACAGTGGTTAGACCCGCTACGCAGAAGTGTCACCCACTCGCCCCTCTGCCCAGTGTATATACGCGCTTCTTGTGACTCATACAATAAACATCATAAGAAATCACAGCTTCGTACAATCAAGGCGAAGCTGTGGGTTCCGGTAGGACATGGTGCTACGTCAATGCGAAATCGGCTGCAGACGTTTCGACACAACGCAGTGTCATCTTCTGGGGACCGTGGCCATTCACGAACTTTGAAGTACACTACGGTGTCTCGAAACGTCGGTAATGGGAAGTTACCAACTGACGCAGTCTCACATCGCAGAAGAACGCAATATTCCGACCCAACGCTGCGAAAACTTCAAGACACGCAAGATGCACTGTTTCCTGTGAAGCAGGAACGTCTCTCACTTCACGCACGAATTCCCATTCTGTGCTTTCCTACCTGTCAACCGCCACCGAATATCTGAATTGGGCTGCACTGGTTAACACACGTGGCAAGAGGTCGAAGGAGTATGGGACATGTATCGTAAGTAGCAAGTGGTGAAGGGCTAGCACCGTCACAACACTGTTAATCGGTAGGAAGACTCAAGAATTGTAACAACTGAACTTATTATTATTATTATATCATCGTCCTTATATTTATGCAGGGAATTTACAATTATATACCTGAAACAAACCATGTTTCTAGGGTATATAGTGTCTTAACTGTTCTGTATTTACAGTCTGTGCTACATGTAATGTTATTTCGCCCGTGAAATATATTTTGTACTTTTACATTAGCATTTTTTGCGGTTTGTGTGCAGTGCCCAATATGGCTGTTGCTGTTGTTATTATCATCATCATCATCATCATATCCTTTATGCAGGGTATTTATACTTATATTCCTGAGACAAACTATGACCTTAGGGAATACAGTGTTGCAGCTATTCTGTTGTTACTATTCATGGTGCTTATATCGTTAGTTTCAGTTTTGAATCTGTTGCACTTTTACATGAGTACTTTCCGAAGTGTGTGTGCAGTGCCCAATGTGGCTGTTTTCTGTAGTACTTTGACTTCATGCTTTCCTGGTATGTTGTTCACGTATTTCTAGCGTATATAATGTTGCGGCTAATTTATCTGGCTGCAATTTGTGCTACATGTAATAATATTCACCACGTTAAAGGTTTTATACTCGTTTTTGTTGTTGTTATTTAGTTTCTTATGTACTTACAGCGGTAGCGTCCTACATGTCATTTGCTGTTGTAAAGCATTCTGATAGAAACTGTTAATGCTACTGTTTCTGCCACTTATTATTATTATTATCATCATCGTCTCATTTATGCTGGGTATTCATATTCCTGAGACAAACTATGTCCCTAGGGAATACAGTGTTGCACCTATTCTGTTGTTACTATTCATGGTGCTTATATCGTTAGTTTCAGTGTTGAATCTATTGTACTTTTATATGAGTACTTTCCGAAGTATGTGTGCAGTGTCCAATATGGCTGTTTTCGTAAGGTTTATTATTATTATTATTATTATTGCTATTATTTAGTGATGCCAAGACGTAGAAATTTCAGTTTGGGTAAAACGAAAATGACTCAGGTTCCACAACAACTCTGTGTCTGTCTGTGTATTTTCTGCGCCGTTTTCATTTGGACACGATAATAAGACTGGCGTTGAAACAATCCGGTCTTGGAGGACGACTCTTAAGCCTATGCTAACTTCCCCATATAAGAAATTGTAAAAAAGAAGAAATTATTGCCAATCCCAGCTCTTTAACCGTTTCAATTCTTAACTAAACGCCGTCCCTCGTACCTGATTAATCTCGACATCCGCTCTATGAACCTAATGTGGCACCGTGTTGGCAGCCATCCACCTCTGCAGGAAATACTGCATATCCCACTCTCCAAGGGCCGAAGGATCGAATCTAGTGGGCGGTCATCATCAACCGAAAAGCTGGATAAGAAACCTCCACTGCTTTAAATGACCCGCCATTAAATAATCACTGCCCGACGTTTCGAAGGCAATTTTAATGTCTAAACACCCCAAAGAACACAACAAACCTTCTTCGCGTGTTACTCAAACTTATTCGTTTGCATTATCTAACACAAAAATTATAACCCCCTCCCCAAAAGATCAAAATGTGTCTCCATTACGCCAAATCCACAGTAAAATCATAACCTCCCCCAAACAAACAGACCAAAATGTGTCTCCCGTACGCCAAATACACAGTAAAATCATAACCCCCCTCAAAAAACAGACCAAAATGTGTCTCCCTTAAGCCAAATCCACAGCAAAATCATAACCCCCGCCCATAAACAGACCAAAATGTGTCTCCCTTACACCAAATCCACAGTAAAATCATTAAAAAAAACCCAAAAAAAGAAACCAAAATGTGTCTCCCTTACGCCTAATCCACAGTAAAACCATAGCCCCCCAAAAAACAGAATAAAATGTCTCCCCTACGCCAAATCCACAGTAAAATCATAACCCCCCAAAAAAGGAAACAGACCAAAATGTGTCTCCCTTACGCCAAATCCACACTAAAATTATAACACCCCCCCCCCAAAACAATAAAACATGTCTGCCAAATCCACAGTAAAATCATAAATCCCCCAAAAAACAGACCAAAATGTTTCTCCCTTACACGAAATCCACAGTAGAATCATAACCCCTCCCCCAAAAAAGGACAAAATGTGTCTCCCTTACGTCAAATCCACAGTCAAAGAACGCTGTTACACGTCCGTATGGCAAAGTGGTGTCTGTGAGTGAGCACCGGCGACGCTCGCAGTGAACGGATTTGAGTTACGATTTTTCGAACAATGCAATGTTGCAGCAACCAACACAAAATCACATTCACTGATTAACTCCGATATTTGTGGGCCGGGATAGCTCAGTCGGTATAGCGACTGGCTACGGGCTGGACGGTCCGGGGATCGAATCCCGGTGGGGGGGGCGAAATTTTCCGCACCTGTCCAGACCTGCCCTGGGGGCCACCCAGCCTCCTGGGTACCGGGTCTTTCCCAGGGGTAAAGGGCGGCCGGGGCGTGACGCTGACCCCTCACCCCTTTCTAGTGCCGTGGTCAAGAAAGAGTAGAGCTAATACCTCTACTCTCCGTATGGGCCGTACGGCCTGTACAGAGCCTCAGTGCCTGTACAGTACAGCTATACCTCTACTCCCCGTATGGGCCGTACGGCCTGTACAGAGCCTCAGTGCCTGTACAGTACAGCTATACCTCTA
>Ga0123352_10009856_pt1 | contig 14986 bp, 11 predicted proteins | sample TergutLab28metaG_FD_89700 | JGI IMG/M metagenome (GOLD analysis project Ga0123352, IMG submission 89700) | Labiotermes labralis P1 segment gut microbial communities from Petit-Saut dam, French Guiana - Lab288 P1 | ecosystem: Host-associated > Arthropoda: Insects > Digestive system > Gut ... | reverse complement strand
TTTTATGGTTTGTGTGATCTGTTTTTGGTATTTATTGGTGGGGTTTTTTGGGATTGTTTGGAAATTGTTGTTTGTTAGGAATGTGTGTACCTTGTTGTGGTAATCTTCTTTGTATATGATAACCAGGGTTCTTCCTTTGTCTGCTTGTGTGATCATTGCATTGTTTTCCTTGATGTTGTGTTGGAAAACAATGCAGTGATCACACAAGCAGACAAAGGAAGAACCCTGGTTATGATATACAAAGAGGATTACCACAACAAGGTACACACATTCCTAACAAACAACAATTTCCAAACAATCCCAAAAAACCCCACCAATAAATACCAAAAACAGATCACACAAACCATAAAACAATGCAACGTAATCTTCCTCATCGGAAATCTAACAAAGAATGAAGTTACAATCTCATTTGTTTTCAATTTTTTATTATCTTGCTAGCCAACGTGCTTATATTAGTGTTATCACAAGTTTACACTCCTTTACTTGTATCCTGCGTTGTGTAACAAATTACTGGGAAATTACATGCACTTCACACTCTAACTTTTATATATATATATATATATATTAATAGAATATATTAAAATATATATATATATATTAATAGAATAATAATAGAATGTATTAAAATATATATATATATATATATATATATTTGAAAGGAAACTCTCAGTTTTGGTTAATAAAAGAACACTCTTTTAGTCAGTTTTGTTAAATAGCTGACTATTTGATCCTGACATAAGAAAAACCTACTTTTCTAAATGTTCAATTCTAGGACAGTCCACCTGATTTTAACATTATTGTGAGTTTTACCTTTGTGGATACTACCTAATTACATTATTAACTGATGTAATTGTTGATTAGCCATGACACTGATCATGTTTTTTTACACAATTCCATCTTCCTTGAGATGAGCACATGAATGTGTCTTGTGAAGCAGTTTTGGAAATTACCAAAATCACAAACAAGAAGAAATTAAAACCTACTTGTATAATTAATAAATGTCAATTCATATACTTCTGTTACTATTATCAGTGTTAAATACTTTGTAGTATTTTTTGAGGAAGTTAGCCTACTACTTATAAAGTCTTCAAGGTTACAAATCTTGTTTATGTTAAATCTGAGAGATGCATGGCAAATTTTCACAGGATAGCCATGTTTTATAACAGGAGACTTAAAAACAGTGTTAAAAACTTTAACTTTCATTTCTGTTTATATATCCTCACTAAAATTTGACATTCCTTCCTCAAATAGTTCATGAATTATTGACACCAAAACCTAAACCAAAGCCACTTTAACCATGGCTAACTCATCACTTTATATTCTACAAAAATGTATCCTAAAGTGTTCCATATTTTTGAAGCTAAATTTTTGTACACAATTTTACAACTCCAAGAAGCTGAGACAGCACACCCATCATAGTGACTATTCAGCTGGATGGATGATTTGGGTTGTGAATCCTGGCATATACATATATATATATATAATCCAAAATGGCCCTGGGGCCCACACAGCCTCCCATTTGGTGGGTACAGGAGTTTCTCTCCCAGGGAAAAAGCGGTTGGGGCGTGAGGCTGTCACTACCTCCATCTAGTGCCGAGGGTAAGAATGGATGTGTCCATATATGCAGTGCTCTATATGCCTTCATGGCTTATATTAGTGTAGATTTAACTTTTAAGAACCGACTTTTGATCTCAATTGACGTGTTTGTGCAACTGCCATTTATTATTAATTGGAATGTGTTAAGAAGTTCAATGTTCAGATTGTCTCCGGTGATATAAAGTTCACAGAAAGTCCCATAAAATTGATCAGAGGATCCAAACAGAACACATTATCCAATACAAAACATGATGACAACACTTTATCTACATTTAAGGGAAAAACCTCAAATTATATTATAAAATTTCAAGATCTTGGTTATCACTATCAAAAGCATGTAAGTAATGCTGCCAAAATTTCAAGTTTAAATTGAGGAAGCTGTATTTGAACTGTCATTACACTACGTCATAATCCACTTAATCCAACAGGCCGGAAATGCTACTCTCTTTTCAGGTGAAACATTTAAAAACAAGTTAGAAAATTATAAATAACAAAACACTGTCTTAATAGGGGCAAAGATATGTTTGAAAAATTTGTGACACATATCCACATTATAGCATTGGGTATGTATGTTTTTGTGTGTGTTTTTTTGTTGTAAATTTTGTAAGGTGGATATATCTTCTTGTGTAGTTTTAAACAAGTTTTGATAAATTCGTACTAAAAATTCCACAACTTTTAAAAAGATAAACCATGATTAAAATAAAATCCTCAACATGCTGACTAGAATCTACATTTCATGCACAGCTCTTTTATCACTGCAGTGAGAAGTTGCTAATTAAACACCTTGTCATAATACCTGTTATGCCGTCTAACTGAATTTTTATTATTCTGTAATATAACAAAAACCTGTAAGTGTGTTTTGATAATTCATGATTATTCCACACATAATTATCATAGATTCTTCTTAAAATCTCACTTTGTTGAAGTAATATCAAAACCAATTCCACCAAATAACTGATGACCTTCGCCAAACTCCTATGTCTTTTCATGTCTTAGGTGTGAACATAAACAGGGCTACTGGTTTCAAAAAGCACTGACAAAACATTCCAGTCTTATGGTATTTTACGACGTACCTGCATACCATTCCATAAGGCATTCTATTCCAGAAGGCTGGAATATCCTGCTTTAATGATTGATACCTCCCCTTCTTTCTCAAAATTCTCTATTCTGCAACCATCTGATGAAGAAAATCACAAATACATGAACAAGTATGTGAATACAGACAGCACCTGCATTGTCGACAGTGAGGAGAGAGAATGTTTCCATGTTCAGGGAAGTTTACACAGTGTGTTATACTATTAAAAAGACATCAAGGGTTGAAGATTCTTAAAGAAAAATATGAAAAGTGCTAAAATTTGGCATTTTACAAATCTCAGAGGAAGAACAAATCCAACATCACGCTTAAGCTTAGAACGCTCTGAACTGCTACCATGTTCTACTGTTCATTTCATTTATTGGTATCTAATTAAGCTCAAGAACAACTTAGACTCTACACACACACACAAACACTGAAGCATGTTGTAGTGTGCATAAAATTGCTTGATCTGTGGCTTGTAGGCCTTCGGAAATAAGTTCTTGTGATGTGGAAGTTGGGTTGGTTTGTGCTAATTTGATTTTAAATACAATTTGTTGACCACTTACAAGTCAGAATCAGTATATGTACCACCACCCTCAAAAACAAATGACTCAGTGTCTTGCCCATAAACTGTAGTTATGTGTTTTATATCATTCTTAAAATAAAGAACAATTAGTTCCCTGTAGGTCATGGAGAGGTTCTATTTCACATTAATGAGAGATTGACATATGTGAATTGGAAGGCTTTCATAAGATTTTTATTTTAATTTTCAGAATTCTAATGTACTAGTCATCAACCAATTTCAGTGGCTGATTTCAGCTGAAGGGGTAATCAAGTAATGCATAATATCGTATCTACAAAATCTGTATTTTTCAAATTTCGATTTACGGGCACTGCACCACGGCAGCCCCACCTCCCATATGGTGAGCACCCACCATCCTGTGAGTTTCCCCAGACTGTCTGAGTCATGGTAAGAGCCCTTGTATTGGTCAGGTTATTGTATCAGGTAGGTGTCTGGCTGCATGCCATGTTTATGTTTTGTAAAGAGTAGAAGTAAGCTATAAAGTAATACAAGAACAGCAGGGACCTGCAGCACACCAAGGTCCATGCATTTAAATCAAATTTTCCAAGCATGAAAGAAAGATAGATTATAAGGGTGATGTATCCAACTGACAGTTGGTACGTTGGTTCAGATATGTGTACTGTTACCGAAGTTCTGAGTGCTCACTGGCCTGGAATTTCAGGGAGAAGATCATTATTTGGGATTGGATTGTAAGTTGTATGAAAAACACTCAGAGTAAAAAGTAACAAAGAATGATGGAAGATGATCCAGCTGAGCATATAATGGTGTACAAATTAACAGATAAGGATTAAGCATCTGCCTCACAAAAACAAGTTGTTTATCCATTGAAAAGACTAGTTATTTGCTACAGTAAAGATTAAAATGATTGAAGAAATATAATAAAATAATATTTGAGTATTGCACTCTTTTGAGCTATTGGACAGTGAGTAGTGGTAATTCCTTCCCGACATTCAGGAAAACCTGTTGGTCAAGAATCAAAGAATGTTTTGGATTCTTGACCCATGAAGATTGGGCCAATAGGTTGTCCCAAAATGTGAGTAAGGAATTACCACCACTCGCTGTGTACTAGCCCATGCAGTTCTCATCTCCTTTGTGGCAGAAACCTGAAATCATGCAAATATATTTGTTTCCCAATGTAGTGAATGTAATGACAGTCTGGGATTCAATTCCAGGAGGAGCAAGACACTCGTCATTATCACCTTATATTCAGTAGGTATCAGCGGTTCTTTCCTTGTAGGTAAAGTGGCTGGGACATGACGATCACTCATCTCCATCTGCCACAGAATTTGAGAATGAGTGAAGCTGTACTTCTGTTACCTTATACGTCTTAATGGCATGCACAGGGTTTTGGACTTTATTTTATTCCCTGTGCCTAAGTGGTACGCCTTGAAGGCGTTGGGGGAAGTAGAGGTTTGAGCTCCATGTCCTTGTTACCTTGGTAGTAGATGTAAATGGATACTGAGCACCAAGCACTCACCTCATAATTCCCAAAATGGCCCTTGGTAGGCACTGGACAGGAGGCTGTGCTCCAGAGCCCGTCTCAGGCCCCAACCTTCATGACCTCAATCAGCTGCAATATCACGACTCAGTATGTAATAATGACACTACTTATTTAGGTATTTTTATATGCAATTTACAATTGTTGGACTTTATACTATTCATTGAAGCTTTAAACAACTGTAATTATGGAAATGGCATATCTTCATAATGTATCTCCTATCATCCAGTTTTCTTTGTTCATTTTAACAGTACCAAGGTGTACGTTCCTAAGACTAAAACACTGCACACTCTGTAGATGTGACCTGAATCACAAACATAATGTGTAGACCTAAATAAAGTGCTGTGTAAAATATCACAGCACATAAAATGACGAGCAATTGAGACTAATTAATATCCAATACACTAATTACGTCTCATTTATTTATGTTTTTCGTTTGGGCATTATTAACTACACACATTATTAATACTTGTACTAGGTCAGTGTTAGCTTCATTCCTCAGCCACTTTACAGCTGAAGAGTATCTTGTACCTCTTACAAAGGGCTGATCAGCCTTTTATATGTTGTGGTAAATGCATCAAAATTTGGTTTTCATATGGGCAAAACACACACACACAAAATGAAGAGTGAATAAATATCTGTACATGTATAATTTTTACCTGCGTAATTTATACATCACCTTACCACCATCCTGTGCTGTTGTCATGAAACCTGGGAACCTTAACTTCCTGGAACCCTCTGGACCGCTCCAGGCCTGTAATGGAACTGTGTTACTTTTGTACATCATGTGCAATAAAGACATACTGATAATAACAGGATAAATTTATAAAAAATGCAATTCACAATCTAGGCTCTGAAGTCGGTATTTTAGCACATTGTTACAAAAAAAAGAAATCAGTATTGTGATGTACATCTCAATAAACAGAAAGCTCAAAATTTTTTATCTGCACTGTATTGCAGCTTTGCCATGCAAAGAGTTAAAGGCATTCTCTCATTTCAAATGTCTCTGCAGTCAAGTTAACACTGTCATGGGCAACACATTGCCCATGATCTGTGTATTGAGTGGGCCTTCTCTAAAGTCAGAGACTGTAAAGAGCCCGTATACACTGGCTGATAGGAAAAATCCCCACCCCTGCCAAGTATGTAACACTTGTCCTTCAGCACATGGTCTAATAACTGTATGGACTGAGCTATCATGGTTCAGGACACATTGTGCTAGGGTTAGCTGTTTACGAGATGAAACAGAGTATGCCTTCATTTAATGGGCTTTGTGCAAGAAACACGAAACTAATGTGACAACTTTGGGTCTAGAATTGTAATATTTTGTTGACACCACTGCGGGTGACCAAAACCTGGCTTGGCGTGATGGACTTGTATTCTTTTGTTCTAGTACACTCCCTGATGATGGCACACTGGAGCTGAAATGAGTAGGATTTTGATACTTGTTATGAATTGTATTTTATAATTTGCATTGTACTGTATTTTATTGAGTGCGTGTGTTGGTTTATATAGTGAATACAGTGAATAATACCACAACAGTAAAACCAGGCACCCAATCTCCCTCTTCTCTGTCATTGTAAAAATTTTTTGCAATTTCTGTGGCAGGATTAGCTGATATGGCAGGATTACTGTGGTATGCAGGTGCCCTCCTAGCCTGGGCGAACAAGGGGCCACCGGCCGAGATCTCCACAGTACCAATACCCAAAAATTTTATGATTGGCACAGCCACATCTGCCTACCAGGTGGAAGGTGCATGGAATGAAAGTGGTAAGATTTCTTTTATCTTAAGAATGATCTTAATTCAAAATCCTTTTTTAGAACATAAGAGCAAAAAAGCAGCAGTAAAGAATTGAGAACAAGACCTGGATCAGAAAAACAATGGGTAAGTATAGACGGACCGAAAAAAATAAGACACCTAATAGCACAATGAAATGACCAATAAAGTACACAGTTAGAAATAAATATATTTCTTATCAGAAAGCTCCCTGTTACAGTAAACAGGATATTTTGATTATTATATTTCAGCAAGGGCTTAAAGGAAATAAAATTAATCAAAATCAGGCCACTATGATTGGAGTTACTACACATGGAGTGTCAGACCAACAAAGGTTTTACGCGGATGCTGAATAGTGACCCCAGCAATTTCATGTGAATTTAGGTTTTCACATCTTCATTGGTGAAGATTAGAATATTCTGGGATAGTATGCAGTGTTGGCTGGTAATTTGTTACCGACGTTTTGGAGAAGCTTGCTACCTCCATCTTCAGGCAGTCCCAGAAGAATAGGTTGTTTAGGAGAATTCATTTGATTATGTAAAGAAGGGGCAAGCACAGCTGTAGTTGTAATGAACACTGCCAAATGCTGCTCATTTTCTTCCATCCCAAAATTGCCATTAAAAACGGTGTCATATTCAAGGAAAGACTGTAACATCCCCCCAAATTTTCTTACACACATTCAAAATGTTTTTGTTTTTCTATTATTTTGCAGGTAAAGGAGTCAGCATTTGGGATACATATGTTCATAAGCACACAAACATCATCGCAGGAGGTTCAAACGGTGATGTTGCTGCGGATTCATATCATCAATACATGCAGGATGTGGCAGCCTTGAAAAAGCTGGAAGTGAGTACTATTTCATTCTGCATCTTTGATTTTACACTGAGTGTGAGCCTTAGAATGTTTATGGGTACAGACATATGTATCCAATCACAGTAACTTCTAAAATAACTTTTGAAATCTTAACATGAACAACATGCTATTTGAGCAGATGCCACTTTAATAATGTTAATTACCTCCTTGCAACTTAGAAGGTGACTATGGGATCCAATGAAGCAGGAAAACACTCAACAGTACATGATGAATTATTCTACAATATTATGTCATGGTAGTTTTTGTGTGAATTTTTGTAATGGGTCATCTTTACTTTGTGCCTTCTTGTTCTGACTGATTTATTCCAAAAGAAACAGCTCCCATATATAATCTGGATATCACCCCTGTTTTGTAAAAAGAAGCTGACTGCCACTTTGATCCATGTTCAGTTAGCTAATTTTTATGAAACGGACAATAAGTAGTTGGCTTGGTACCTTGCTGGGGCTCGAAACTCACCTGTCCGACATGTAAAGGCTAAACCTGCTTATCAAACACAATCAACCCATATAAAACTGATTAGTTAGTAACAGTACTGGACTGATCATGTCAATTCTAAAATTATTTCAATTTTTAAATTCTTACATTATTTAATGTTATTTGTACTTAATGCACATAATATAATGTAGTTCCAAATTAAGATTATGTGATCAAAAATATTAATAAGCCATTTTACTTACGCAGGTGGACTTCTACCAGTTCTCCATATCATGGCCACGAATTCTGCCTTATGGCCATGTAAATGTTGTAAATCAGGCAGGAATTGACTATTATAACAATCTTATTAATGAACTAATTAAAAACAAGATAGAACCAATGGTAAGTAAGTTACATTATAGTTGTCTTTGTTCTTATGGAATTGATTTGGACCTTTTGTTAAGCTAACAGTGGAGAGATTTATTTTATGTGTGTATTTGAACAACATGGATTAATGCAGGCTGATGCTACATACCAGCACAACAACAACAACAACTCCTCCTCCTCCTTCTCCTCCTCCTCGTCCTCCTCCTCCTCCAGAAGAAGCCACAAATCTTTCACTGTGTATAAGGGTTGGAAAGAAAAGCGAAAGGAAGTCAAAGCCAAACTCAGACATCAGAAATGCTGTACATTATTATCAGTGTAGAGTTTCACTGAAACACCTTACAATGAAGGTATCAGACAAAATCTTCAAAGTAGTGCTATATACATGATTTCATATTACAGACACAAATGATGATTCACGTTTTAAGCTATGTAAGAAGCTTTAACGATATAATGTACAAAAAATTAATTAACTATTCAGCGACGGAGGACATTTAAATTCCTAACTCCTCCACGGATGGAGAAGTTTAAATTCCCTACCTCTTCAGCGCCATCCTCTATACGTGGTTTAGACCTCTGATTCTTCACATGTCGCTGGATGCTATACGTAGTACAGACCCTTGCTTGGGTGGGTTCATTCTCCTCTCACATGCATAGTTTTTGAGCTGTCAAATTGTGAGTGGTTTCTCTTTATTGCTGAAGAACTGTGCTCTCTGAATATAATAGTTAAAATAGTCTGTTTAGAATGTAACATTATGCATTCAGGAGTTACTTTTCCTTTTTAAAAAAAGTCCACCTTCGACTGTCAAAAATGTGCACTCTCAGAGTTCTCTCTGTTTTACTCAAACTGAAAGAAATAAAGCTACAGTCTGAGCAATGTATCTTTGTAGCGTAATATCTTAGGTTTCTTCTGCTGTTGGAGAATGATTCATACATAAATGCTACACTTTGTTCTGTAGTTTGAAATATTTTCCTTATCATCTCCTCGGGCACTGCATGGACTTCATTTCTGCTGCTGGTTTGAAGTCAATAGAGATATCGTGTGTCATTTCCTTCTGTAGATAGGCAGAGAATAATTCAGCCTTCATTTGGTTTAGCTATCAACATATGTTCTGTAATTGCTGGTATTTGCCCTGCATGTTTTCAGTCAGTGCACTTCATTCAGCTGTTGACTCAGGAGTGATAATGGGGGCATGGCAATGGCAGAAAAAGGTCTGAAAGACAGTGAAGTGCTGGAAATTGTGTACAATTCAGACAAAAGTTTCAGTGATAGTAGCAGTGACAGTGTTAGCAGGAGTGATAATGAAATTGATGACATAGATGAACCAGATGCAATTCTAAATGGTGACAGTGGTGATGAGGAGGAAATATTGCACCGAGATTTCAGGTGGGAGACTATGGACAATTACACAGGTAGCAGAGAAGTGTTCAGTTGTGATTTTGGAACCAGAGATGGTGCAGAATATGTGACATCGTACAATGTTTTGAGTTTTTTGGCAAAGAAATCATACAACAAATTGTCAGAGAAACTAATAGGTACGCAGAACAATACAAGAATGTCCGAGGCAATCTTTTCTTACTTCTGAGGTCATTTACACCTGTCACAGAAAGTGAAATTTACACAGTTTTAGGTCTGTTTTTATTGATGGGCATTCTGCAGAAACCAACAGCCAGGTCATACTTTTTGAAAAGAAGAGTAATATCAACACCTGGATTTGCTGATGTAATTAGTAGAGAGAGATTTGAGTTGATTTGTAAATTTTTTGCATTTTATAGACAATGAGAGCTTACCAACATATCAAGGATCTCCCATATTGTTCAAAATTTATCCTGTGATATGTCATTTGAACATAAAGTTTCAAACTATTTATCTACCAAACCAGAACATTGCCATTGATGAAAGCTTGACACTCTGGAAGGGTTGTCTGTCAATAAGGCAGTACCTACTACTAAAGGCTTCAAAGTTTGGAATAAAAACTTTCGAACTACGCGAATCAAGAACAGGATATTTGTGGTGTTTTCTTGTATATACAGGCAAAAACACGATCCTACAGTCGAGTCTGTTTACTCCAGACACCCCCAAAACAGCAGCTGTAGTACTGGAACTTTTAGAACCCTTGTTTGGTCGTGGACATACGCTGTTCATTGACATCTTCTCCAAAAGTCCAGAATTAGCAAGTAAGCTAAAGATCGAACATTCCACTGATTATGTTGGCACACTAAAACTGAACAGAAAGAACGTCCCCAAGGAAATGAAAGATAAGAAACTGGAAAAGGGGGAAATCATAGCCAGACATTCGGGTTCAGTCACAGTACTAAAATGGCATGACAAGAGAAATGTAAATATGGTGTCAACATACCACAGTGCAGACACATGGAGGGTTTCTAACAAAAGCAAGGAAACAGAGAAGCCTTTGCACATGATTGATTATAATCATAATGTGAGGGGGTGTCGATTTGAAGGACCAATTGTTGCACATGAACATGATCGAGAGGAAAAAAATGACCAAATGGTACCTCAAACTTTTCAAAAGCCTACTGAACTCTACAGTTCTCAATTCATTTGTTGTTTATCAACAAATGACGGGAAGAAATATACAGCAGCTCTCATATAGAATTCAGCTAGTGGAAGGTCTATTTACGAAATATGCGCATGCTGCAGAGACGCAGAGTGTACTGGGGTGACAGGCATCTGACAACGCAGTTCCATGGCTGACTGAAAGACATTTTCTGAGAAAAGTGGCACCCAAAACTGAAAAATCAAAACCTCAGAGGAGGTGTGTTGTGTGCTCAAAGCACAGAAAAAAGAAAAGAAAACTTCAGTGTACTGCAACCAAATATGTGATGTGGGCTTTTGCTTGGAAGATTGCTTTGAGCTGAATCACATGAAGCTCAATTACTGAGGTAATAACAATTATTTTACTGCATCTATTTAGTTTTAAGATTTTTCTGCTAAAATTTGAGAAAAATTGGATCATTAGTTTGAGAATAATGTTTTTTTAAATAGATGGTTGCAATTTCATCGTCGGGAATTTAAAAATCCTCCGTCCATGGAGAAGGTAGGAATTTAAATGTGCTCCATCGCTGCCGGCCAATTATACGACATATAGAGGCCAGTAGCATGTGAAGAAACAGAGGTCTATACCACGTATAGAGGGTGATGCTGAAGGGTTAAGGGTGCCTGTTTGAACTGCCCGTATAACATAAACTCCAAGAATGGAACATAACATGACAGTTAACGTTACACAGTTTACGTCAGCACAATATTTTTTATTCTTAAGCAAGGCTACATGTTTCGACTAAAAATTAGTCATCTTCAGGCCCTTACAACACTTTCATTACCAGATCCTTTGCCCACTTTGGGATCCCATAGTGTTTACAATTGTGGAATACATCTAGTTACAACTTTCTAAAACGGTTTTGATTTTGTTTATAAAGTGTGTTATTTACAGATTGTGTCTAAACATTAAAATATTTAAAAAATTCTTCCTTAACGGTGCGTTGATGATCACCGGGTATTCAACTGTGAGTTCCGTTGTTGTATTATGGCTGATGTTGGGGTACATCTATTTTTTCTATTTGATAAGGATGGTTGTGTTTTTCAACCGGTATGGCTCTCTGGATTGTTGCACGGTGTTGTTGGGTAAAATTTTTTCTGCAGTTTTTGTTGTTGTGATGTATTTCGTTGTTTTGTTCATTGTTTTTCATTCCTTGTGGTCGGACTTATTCTACAACGTGGATGTGTACCTTCTCCTGGATGTTGACACTGTTCGGTACTTTATTCTATACTGTTTTTACACTGTGTTTTGATCACTGTGCAGGCTTTTGGGTAACCCAAAGCCTTTTTTAAAGTTTTAACTAGATGTATTCCACAATTGTAAACACTATGGGATCCCAAAGTGGGCAAAGCATCTGGTAATGAAAGTGTTGTAAGGGCGTGAAGATGACTAACTTTTAGTCAAACACGTAGCCTTGCTTAAGAATAAAAAAGATTGTGCTGACTTATACTGTGTAACGTTAATTGAATTACAAGCACATCGTGATGCCTTCTTTCAGAATAACATGATAGGCTCCAAGAATGAGGTAACTTCACAACATCTTGAATGTTTTTACTATTATTGTTTGCCTTACTTCACTTCCTTGAAGACAAAGGTATATATAAGGATTACCATGCTGTCTATGTGTCTCCCCTTTCAAGTTTTGGAAAGACCGAACAATTTTCAGGAAATCTGGTATAAATTTTATACCACTAGAAATAGAGAAAAATGTGTCTATTTGGTGATCTTCCCTTATTACACTTCACAAACACAGAGACACATTCTCTATAAGACTTTTATTGTAACTGGAAATAACAACATAAAATTTGTGAGGACTTAACAGGTACTTTGATTGAGATTGACTGTGTCATGTTTTTTATACGTGGGATTAGCTAAAGAGTTGATTTAAATCAATATTTTCTTTTCAGATTGCTATGTATCATTGGGACTTGCCGCAAACACTACAGGATTTGGGAGGATGGGCCAACCCAATAATGGCAGAATATTTTGAGGATTATGCTCGTGTGTTGTTCTCTAAATTTGGAGATAGGGTGAGTTGTTTCTCTGGATCAGCAGTGTTTTCTGTAAAAATATGAATCCCAACAGCTTCATATACCGAATTCCATTTGTTTCTTGTGTAATTACATTAACTGGCTTTTGATTTCAGAAGTTACTGTACAAGCTTAAGCCAAAGTACACGATTTCCTCAAACATAATTTAAAAGTCTCTGTATTCATTTTGCATTTAAATGTATGCAAATTTTGAGGTGACCACTGAGGTTTTCATCCTTCTGGGATATGTTGCTACATCAGTTCTACATCAGTGCAATGTTGTCCAATAAGAATGGAATCCTCTGTTTAATTGCAGTTCATTTAATGACAGTCATTAACTGAAGATTACACAGCATCAAGTTAAGAGCCTGAACATGCACAACACATAGAAGTTTTGTGTTTGTGATAATTCTTATGGTGGACAGTTGTATCAGAAGTGATGACAAGAAAAGTTAAAAACATTATTAAAGGGTTTTATGTGTGGTAAGTTATGTTTCGTGCCACACATTACTTTCGAATTTGTTGCATAATGACTGTTATACTCCCAAGGAATAAAGTCATCTAAAAGTGGTTCAAATTGTAATAGGCTGTTCTACTTAGGCAACAAAGACGAATGTACACATCTTGATTTTGAAGCCAGTATGTACACCTTCAAATTCACAAGGGATGCTTTTTGAGTTAAAGTGAATATTCAATTCATGAATAAGATTATGGACCTTGATAAACAGAGTTAAGTGGTATTTGTTTCTATGCAGCAATGATGTGGTCCACTCTATTAGCAAATTCTGCTTTAAGCTGCACGTTGAATATATCTGTGACCTTTTGATGAAGTTAAGTTTTATAATTTTATGCTTCAATGAATTTATACTTACACTTATATTTTTAACATCACTGGGAATATGTTCAAAGCAAATTGTAATAATAGGCTATAGCAAGGTGGGCCACAGATAGGGCAAACCATGAATATGGAGGGTCAAAAGTAATACAGATGTTTTTATGTTAGTTTGCGTCTAAGTGCTGATATGGCTGTTCAAAACTGCAGTAAGTTTGTTAAAAATTTTCATACTATGCTATGCTTAATGAGACACTAGACAGATGTCAGTGACCAACTCAAATATTACTTGATTCCACTAGGCTCGACAGTTTATTGTGGTACACCTACTGGTGAATAATGTTTTCTTTTTTTTTTTTCACATGTTAGCAAGCTACAATATCATTAACAATAAATCTGTTCAGGTCAAATGGTGGATAACGTTATTTGACCCTGACAGCACAGCGAAGAGCTACATTCCATCATGGAATAAAGCCCCTGGTGTTAACTCTTCCCATGTAGGGCTGTATCTAGCTATACACACTTTGATACAGTCACACTCCAGGGCCTACCACCTGTACAGCAATGAATTCAGAGACACACAGAAAGGTAAAATAAGCTGAAGCACGTGACACTAATTAGAGCAGTTTGAGGGATTTGCCATCTGTCATGAAATGCAACCATTTATTCTGAAGGTGCAAAGTTTTTAAATGATTTAAATGTTGCGTTATGCACTTCCTTCACCCAAAGCATATATACCAGCTCTGGGCCCATACAGCCTCCTACCCTATTGGTACCAAGGAATCTTTCCCCAGGAGTAAAGCAGCTGTGGCATGAAACTGACTACTGAGCTCCACCTAGTAGTGAGATTAAGAATGAGTGGAGGTATACCTCCTGTCCTCCCATCATTCCTTCATGAGAGTATAGATACAACTTTACCTTTAACTTGGCCTCAGGGAAAACTCAAAGTAGTACACCTGGTAGGAAACACGAAAAAATTCTAAAAAGCAGTTCCTGTTGTGTGATTGTAGCACCTTTGACATATGGTGAAAACATGAACCATAGCACTTATGTCCACTTCAGATGCTGTGACTATTGAGTAATGATAGTGGAGATGAAAGTGTCACATTACAAGACATGTTAATGAATGTATAGCCAAACAAAAAGCACAGTAACTTTTACTCAAAACATACATTTCCTAAATTGTTACACTTTTTTTCAATCTGCATGCATATTATACATCATTTTTTCTGGTAACTTCCAGTTTCACTGATAATATTTCAATGTGTAATTTGTTTCTGGTCTGTGTACTTAAGTTGTAGTCTAGGCTTCTAGTATCCAGTGAAAATCACACAAACCTCATTACTGCATTTTTCCATTTTCACTGACC
>Ga0123352_10009854_pt1 | contig 14987 bp, 10 predicted proteins | sample TergutLab28metaG_FD_89700 | JGI IMG/M metagenome (GOLD analysis project Ga0123352, IMG submission 89700) | Labiotermes labralis P1 segment gut microbial communities from Petit-Saut dam, French Guiana - Lab288 P1 | ecosystem: Host-associated > Arthropoda: Insects > Digestive system > Gut ... | reverse complement strand
TTATTATCATTAGAGGCACGTGGTGGCGCAATTTGTTAAGGCACTGCGCTATAAGCCGGCAGGTCGCGGGTTCGATTCCAGATGGTGTCATTGGAATTCTCCATTGACATAATCCTCCCTTCCTGGTGTCGACTCAGCCTCTAACAGAAATGAGTACCAGGAGTATTTCCTGGGGTTAAAGGCGGCCGGTGCGTAAGGCTGACAACCTTAACACTTTCAGGCACAGTCTGTCTCGAAATCTGGGAGCCTCGACCTCTGGGAACCCTATGGTTCTACAGTAGCCCTGTACAGGGATGGCTTAACCTTTACCTATCATTATCATTATATATTGCATTGCACGTGGTGTTTAGAAAAATACGCAGGTGAAATTATACCTACTATTATCCATCCTTCGTTCTATGTATCGAATTTCGTTTTGCCGCAGTTGCGTGAACCACATAAAACGTTGATCAGACCTGGTGTCAGTTATACGAATTTGTAAGTATTATTTCGTTTCCTACCTCACGGAGAACACACCAGTATCCAACATCAAGTCCAATCGTTTAAAACCATCTAGCAACATGATCTGTATTCAGTATGAGAATTTCACGAAACCCACGGATGCATTCTGTGTGCAAAAAGCAAATTTTATTAGTGTTGCAGAAGTTAATACACAGGGGTGTGCCTAGGGTTGGGAGCGAATGGTGCGGTCGTCCCGGGCAACGCTGATTCGAAAGAGCAACAAACTGGGCGGCAAAATAAATATTTTAAATGAAAAATTTAATTTTCCACGCTCAACAAATTTTAACTGAGTAGAATACGAGAGAATTCAATAAGTAATTGTGATTTTTTAAAGTTCATGATTTCTGTTACAGGCGGCCATTGCGATTACAGGTCCCAGGCGCCAAAAAACCTAGCTAGGCCACTGGCGATATAGCAGGATTTCATCTACATAGTCCCTGCCATTCTGCATTGCAACCTTCAGCACGAGTCTCAAAAACCTTACGGCCCTCCTACTTTAGTCACATAATTACAGGTGCTTCGTAAGCCGACGTAAACTAACATCTCTAGCGCTCTGGTAGCAAAAACACGCTGATCTACGCACACACGAGTTCACACAGTTTTCCGAATTGTGACATCAGCCTAAGCTCGCTAACGTTACCTGCGCCGGAATCTGGAGACTTTGTGAAATTAACCCTGCTATACATACAGTTACAACTGTCTTTTAAACTATTAAACCTCTCTGAACACCAATAGGCTTTCATGGGTCTCAGTTCTCTCTTAATTATGGGAATGGAAGTAGCATCACGTTCTGAACTCAGACGCTGGCAAAACTGCTTTTCGGTGTTGAACGTAGCGACGTTCGGAGGCCTTCCGTTTGTAGGTCACTAGTAAATGCTTCGGAACCCACGTGACCTGCAGGTACCACAGCTTGCAGGCCAGCTGATGAGACGGCCTTGTGAGACTTTATGACTCTTGCGTCAGCAGAAGCACGTACAGGTGACTCTGCTGCTGTATGAAATGAAACGTCATTATTTGAGGTGGATGACCTTTGGAGTACGTGGTTGAGAATCATGTACCGAAGAAATAGGTACACTGGCTGAAATCGTGGGCTAAAAGGCGTCCATTATCTTTGCACAGTCCTTGAACATTTGCACCAAGTTTGATGACTATATGAGGTAAGCTGTGAACAAGGTTATCTGTGAGACGGGGGTCTTTTGTGTTTGGATAGCGTGTTGATTGTACATTATTACCAGCGATTAAGGACAACATAATGACACCATCTTTTGCTTTTTGATACGGTGTAGATTGGTAGAATATTACCACCGAATAAGGAGAAATGAATGCTATCATGTCTGGCGTTTTGATGCCGTGTAGATTGGTAGAATATTAGCACCGAATAAGGAGAAATTAATGCTATCATCTCTTGCGTTTTGCTACTGTGTAGATTGGTAGAATATTAGCACCGAATAAGGATAAATTAACGCTATCATCTCTTGCGTTTTGATGCCGCGTAGATTGGTAGAATAATACCCAGAATAAGGAGAAATTAGTGCTATCATTTCTTGCGTTTTTATACCGTGTAGATTGGTAGAATATCACCACCGAACAAGGAGATAGTAATGTCTTGATTATTTTTCATTTTGATACCGTGTAGACTGCACATTATTACCGGCGATTAAGGAAAAAGTAATGTCTTTATCCTTTTAAACGCTTTCGCAAGATGGCGAAGAGCGACTAAGTGATTTCAGGCTTTCGCCGCAAAGTGGATGAGCTCTGCGCTCCTCTGGGATATTACGCAGTGTGTAGTGGCGATTCCTTACCGACGTCGCCTTCCCATCTACAAGCGTCAAGAAACCAAACATTACGCACCACCGTAAAACGCTTAGTCGCCACGGCGACCTGGCGCCTGCTATTTGTGCACCCCTGGTCTAACGCCAGTACAATGCAGACGTCAGGACTGAGGCACCGCTCTTTTTGAGAGTTTGAATTGCAGTAGTGAATTTCCTTTGAAACGCGTTCATCGCCCATCTTAAATATTATAAAGCGTTTATTGGTAGTTAGTTACCGACTGACTTTCGGGACAACCTGTCAGTCCCAACTTCACGGGTCAAACAGTGCTTGACTCTTTGACCCTTGGAGATGGGACTGATAGGTTGTCCCGAAACGTCGGTAACGAACTACTAATCTACGCTGCGTAACATCCCAGAAGAGCGAACGGCTCATTTACGCAGCGGCGGAAGCCTGAAGTCACGCAAATTCACAAGGGTCCTCCGTTGGAAGGACAGTCGTGTGACACGCGACTGATGTGTCAATTTAAGGTCACAAGAACCCAGAAGTCTCACGTGTCAATGATGACAGTCACAGCAGTCCATCCTGACAGCCGTCAAGTGTCCGGAGACACAGACACTGATATGCACGGTCAGTTAACACAGTGATGACAACAAGGATACCAGCAAAACACTGGAAAGTGTACCGCGCGCCAGGTCGCGTAACACATACTTTAGGATAGAGACAGTGAATACACAAACACACACACTAAACCATGCAATAGATGGTAGCGAGTGGCCTTGTTCATGCTGAGGCAGGTTCACCGCTCATGGTACAGTCCTCCTGCGCCTATTGGATACAAAACGTATGTAGGCCCAGATGATGGACACGAGGAAGTCACCAATCACTGTTTTAGCCGGGAGAATCAAATTGTTTTGGGAATGTATTGGTTCAGTTGTATCGGTTGATGGAGGTAGGAGTAACAGAAGTACTAGTGGTAGTAATAATAATAGTAGTAGTAGTAGTAGTAGTAGTAGTAGTAGTAGTAACCGGTGATGATAGTGGTGTTAGTAGTAGTGGTGGTGAAAGTAATTGTGATGTTAGCAATGGTAGTGGTTTTGATATTGGTGGTATTTTTGGCAGCAATGGTGGTGACAGTCTTAGTGGCAGTAGTGATAGTGGTTATGATAACACCAGTCACTGTAGATGCAACAGAACACAGTCGTTAGGAAGCGGATAGCCACTCAGATAGTACGGTATCATACTTCTGGCTAAGGGTTTTTATACAATGATAATGCACGCTACAGTTGCAGCCAATCCTGTTGCTGAGCACGCATTAAGAATCGAGGGGAAGTCGAATTGCCACTGTACTGGGTAACGTAGCGGTGTTGACGGGGTGTTGCAGTTCTTAAGATTAGGAAGGTGTGTGCCACCACGGGGTGAATTACTGGGGCTTCCGTGACGTTGCGTCCTGACGACGTCTGTCGACAGCATCACCACACTGTCTATCACCTGGTATTCAGCTCGAGATGAGCTATGAGGAGGGCAACGTAGCAGGTGTCTTACACACTAGACATAGCAAAGGCACAACCCACGTCTGGGAAACTGCCTGTATTATATTATGCACAAAAGCAGACGTGCGGATGATGTATACACTTTCCACCAAGCTAATTGGTTGGCCGATACATCAGTTGTCTAGCAGGATTACGTCCACAAAGTCCTCGTCGTTTTGCCTGACAACCTCTAGCGCGAGTCTTACGGTCCTCCTACCTCAGTCACGTGACTGCAACTGGCACGTTAGCAGACGATTACTTGCACCTTCAACGCTCTGACTGCAGAAACACACTGATCCACGCGCACGCGACTTCGCGCACTCTCCAGACTTGTGACATCAGCCTAGGCTCGCTAACTTTGCCTACGGCTGAAGCTGGAGACTCTGTGGAAATAATCCTGCTATACCCACAGCCACTGGATATTCGTTGCGTCACTTATCCCAGCTCAGTACACTAGCCCAGGCACTGTCCTAATCTAGGGCCGTAGCTAGGATGAGGCGAGAGTTGCGGCCGCCCTTGGCAGCAGAGTCCAAGAGCGACAAAACTGGGCGAAAAATGAATACTTTAAATAAAAAAAATATTTTCTGCGCTCAACAGATTTTAAATTACTGCAATAAATAAAATGAAATTCAATAAGTAACTGCGATTTACTTAGTGTTTGTAATTTCTGTCAGGAGCGGCTGTTTTGATTCCGCACAGACAGATCCTGCCAGAAACCAAACAAACATCATAGCTGGCGCCGTGTATTACATCGCCGATCTGAGTGACAGAGCCCCCTGTTGCAACAGAGTTTTGAACCACGATTCATTGAAACTGCGGTACTTTGAACGATAAAGCTGTGGATTCAACAGGATACGTTCCGAGGCGGCCAGCAGCAGCTGCTGCTGGCCGCCTCGGACAGCTGCTCACACCGCCACAGACGCTAAACCAGAACTTTACTGCAGTCGTATGCCCTAACGCATTCTCCGCGTCCCAGTTCTTATACAAACACACTTCGTTTCGTAAATCCGTGGGGTACAGATCAAACTGTGTTTCGCGGTACCATCGAGACACCACTTCGGGAAATCCCCCGCCTGTTTTCGAACCGAAAGTTTCGTTACTGTCTGTAGAAAATTCTGCCAGTGGTCACCATCCTGAGCCTAATGAATCCACACTCTGCATCCTCATTTTATTTTAAAAGTTTTTAATATTATCTTCCCCAAAAGTCTAGGTCTATCCATGTGGTAACTTTTATGTGTGATTTCAGGCTTTCGCCGCGATCTAACGGAGATCTCCGATTTTCTGAGATGTCATGCAGCGTTGATCGGTGGTTAGTTTACCGTCGTTTTGGGACACTTATTGGTCCTATTTTCAAGGCCAAAGCAATCCAAGAAGAAAGGAAATTGGAATGCTTGACCCTTGAATATGGGACCGATAGGTTGTCCCGAAAATTCGGCAAATAATTACCAAAGTATGCTGCGTTACATCCCATAAAAGCGAGGAACCCGAATATCGTTTAGTAGTTCCGATCCTGAAAATGGAGGCAGACGGTCACTTCGAAACGTCAGTATCTCTCTACCGAACTACGCGTCATCACATCCAAGAAGTCCGTAATCTTGATATCCACTGCATTAAGAGTGAAAGCAGAAGCATTGTTGTAGGCACATTGGCCCTAGGAGCTCATCTAGTCACACTGCACTCTTGCCGTAGGACCTCATGCAGTCAAATTGTACTCTTGCCCTAGGAGTTCATGTAATCACGTTGTACTCGTGCCCTAGGAGCTCATATTAGGCACCTTTTGTTCTTGCCCACAACCATAATAATGACATACGAGTTTCGAACCAAGGACCAGGAAGCGGAAGTTAGGATAGAGGTTGTTACTCGTCTTGCTCCGTCGTGTTTGTGCAGTCGCTGTGACCCGTCTTGCATGTGAGTGACGAATGCAACGACACCGCAGGCGTTATGTGCAGCAGCGGAGTGAGTGAGTGAGTCGGCAGTCTGCTGTTTGGACAAGAAAATTATTGCAGAATTACAGCTGACGGTGAAGCAGTAATGTCTGGACATGTCGAGTGCCGCTTTCACGTTTTCGAAGTAACGACTTAAGCTTACGGGCTTGAAGACCAGGAAACCTGTTTCGATTCCTGGCACAAGGAAGGTATTTTTCTCTTTTCGAAACGGCCAGACCGCTTCCGGTACTGTACCCAGCCAGCCTTTTGTTAAATGGGTACCGGCGGCTGTTTCGTCGCAGGTAAACCGGCCCATACGTGACGTTGACGGCTACTATCTAGTGTCAAGGATAAAAATGGGTGGAACCGTAGATATATGCTTCCATACGCCCTCATGGCGTGCATACGCATATCTTCACTTTTTCACTTTCGCGTAAGTCTAAGATTGATCATTCAGATTTATGGTGTATTATTTTAACAAGCACTTAGTTTCTGGTGGTCACCCGCTTTGGATTTCAGAATTTTTCCATTCACCTCCTTAGTGAAATTAACTGCATAAAAGTGCAAAATGTATTTTTCAAAAGTTCGTGTTGTTAAAAAAAATTCTGTGCTTTTGTAGCGTCCGAATTTTCATCTTAGTGTACACAAAAGCCCGCCCCTAAGCTCCTCCTGAGTAAAATGAATCTGCAAGTAGTTCGTATCCTGAAAAGCACTATTTAACATTATCCGTCCGTCTGTATCTAGGTCTTAAAGTTATGTCTTTTATAACTTCCTATTAATATTTGTATGCATGCTACATACCTTTCTCACCTCATCGTCATCGATTTTGTCACCACAAATAATTTATTGAAGAATGCAGATTGAGACCACAGAACTGTTCTTGTAGGCATTTTTCTCTTACTTCTCTGCTAGGTCCAGTAAGATGACAAGACATCAGTTTCGATAGCCCACGTGTAACGCTATCGCTACTCTAATAGTCAGCTCTGTTAGTATATTCTGTAAGCACTATATGTATATCTCATAAGGAATTAGTTCGACTTCTAAGTCTAATGTTGCACGTATTTGCCACCTGCTGTAAAATTAAAAACCCTGCGTTTGACCTACACAGCTTACTGAACGCCCTTCATCAGGCTTTTTGTAGGCGTACATCAACAACAGAGACGTCGGTTGCAGAGATAATAGAGCGTCGATGTCGTACGAATGAAATATGAGTACGCTGTACCTGTGCTTGGTACTGACAGTACGGCGGAAACTAAAGTACTCGAAGAAAAAGCTGTACCTATGGTTGGTACTGACAGGCGGAAACTAAAGTACTCGAAGAAAAAGCCGTACCAATGACTCTTCGCCCACCACATAGACTACCACGGGATCGAATCTGGGTCTCTGCTGTGACAGGCCAGCCACTAGCCTCCTGAGCCGCGAAAGTTTTGTTGCTGTTATGTTTCAATGTACTGTATACTGTAACTTACAGTGTGAACCGGAGTACATGACGGTTGAGCCGAATGTGGCCAGGGACTTAAAATATGTGTATAAAACTGTGGAATTAGAACCTTTAAATTTGACTGATTTATCTTCCGGTTTTGAATGGGCTAACGCCCTTTGAGGCAAGCGGCATGTCCATTTACCGTTTGTTTGCTTTCCTTCGCGCTCACCAGCTGTTGTCCTTAGCAATTACTTGTCAAGGTAGGACGTCTTTATTCTGCCATTACAACGTTCATACTGCATGCGTCCCTCACATAATTGCAGTATCTTTATTTCACTTAGCAAAGTCTGTGGCGATAGAATGATGTACCCTTCCTGAATCCCAGGAACATTGAGATCGCGAGTTCGAATCCTCGTGGAGCGATGTCAGTTTATGTATGCCTAGAACAAAAGTGCCCGGTAGAATTGTGGAACTTAATACTATTTTGAGATTTTCACTTTGTTCATTTCATATATTAGGATATATTAAAATTCTGGTAACACCAACAAATGCACAACTCTACAGTCTAGGTATTCCTTCTATTACTTAGCTCCTACATGCTTTGGTATAAGCTTCTTGAAGATGTCAATTACGCCGAAACATGTAGGAGCTAGTAACAGAAACAATGCATAGATAGTAGAAATTGTTGATATTACCAGAGTTGCAATAATTATATGTGATGTACAACACTTTGACACAGCAGTAACACGTCTGGCACGCTGCAGATATATTGGCTTAATTGCGTCCAGTCTGTAGTCCTTAAAAGTGTAAGCCGGGATTGACTTGTCCTTCAAAGAATTTTGGATATTTCTGTTCTTCATCGTGTCTTCAACAATGTTTATGCCCGCTGGTCCTTCCATCCAGAGTGAATTTTTCCCCTGAAAGAAATTTTCCAGAGCATGCAACTACTCCTACGTCCATCCTACGAATGGTAATATTTTTGGCTTTTAGTCGAAAGTTATTCCCTTCGAATAGGAGATAAACAAGGACCGCCATCTTCAGACTATTTGACAGAATATTTTACGCACACCGTTTGTCCACGTCTCTCCATTTGTCTCACTGCATATAGCAAATGGAGGGACCTACACAGTGCGATCCGTAAGTTTTAGAACTGATTCTTTTAAATAAGAGAACTAGACCGATCTATCGGCCAACCCAGTAACATGGTATTATCAACCAACCTCCGTTCACACACCGAGGTTCGTTTGTTTGTCTTTGACAGCGGACGAGTTATAACTTGTCTTGTAAAGTCAGTTTTCTTTATACGTCATGGATGGTGGAAATGAAGAGAGAGTTTATTTATTAAAATTTGTCGATTTGTTGCAGTTTTGTTTCAGATCGGACAAAAGTAACGAACGTTCTGTAAGAATTTTTAAGGTAGCACACTAAATACAACAGTACCCAAAACTTATCACCAAATACAGCATATCTTTCGGTTTACATTGCACTACTCTAGACATGTTTCGAACGAAATAATTCTTCATGATCAGGGGCTTCAAAACAGGCAGCTGTTGAGATAATTTTCGTGATGTACAAAAATTGACACATTTAGGTATATCAGTCTCTGACTCATTCTGCAGTCTACCTTACGACAGGTCCACCGCCTTTCCAGAGCGAGTTCTCCATAAAATGCGATCTAGTGCGTCCTCTTTTAGTTTCCAGTATCCTCTCTTTTCCTTCAGGCCATGCAGTAGCTGCTTACGTCTTCTTCGTTGTCTTCCCGTCACTTCCATCTAACTTTCCCTCAATAAGATGCGATCAATCCAGTTAGCGTTCTTTCCTTTCAGTTCGTGTAGAATATTTCTGTCCTTCTTGACTGTACGTAATACTTCATTTTTCACACGATCGGTCCAACTGATCTTTTCCATTCTTCGCCGGCACCAAATTTCAAAATTTTCCAGGTAATTCTGATATACTGTCCGAAATGTCTAAGTATCGGCACCATAAAACGATATGTTCCAAATGTAGTACGTTACGTTTCTTCCTGAAATTTAGGTCCAATTTGTTGGTGAAAAGAGCCTCCTCCTTCTCCTTCTTCTTCTTCTTCTTCTTCTTCTTCTTCTTGAATGCTGCTTGTGTCATGGCAAACCTAGATTTAATTTCACCTGTACACATTGCATTATTTATCACGCTACCGAAATGGCTGAAATATTTCTCATTCTCCGATTGTTTTTCATCTATCACAATCTCTGTTGGGGATGGCATTATTATACATCGATAATTTGCTGTTACAATATTTCGAGAGTCGGTGAAATTTTAGTTATTGGAGTAAAGGCGCCAGAATTGATATGTTGTGCGTATATTTCGTAACTTAATTTTGAATATCCTCGTAACGTCTGGACGAAAGTTGTGAAGTATTAATTAAAATAGTGTAGTGTTTGTCGGAATGGGGCTGGACTTCCACCAAATTTCGCATAAGACAAATATTACAGGTAAGGGTTCGCTATACTGTTTCACTCGGTAGTTTTCGCTGCCACCATATCGAATCACTTATCTGATAAGAAGGACTCAAAGACAAAATAGTAAAATCATCTAACTATCACTATATATTCTAATTTACTATGTTCAAGTATTTACAGTGGGAATTAATATTTCAAATTCATAAATAATTTTGTAAATACCAAGAAGTTAACTTGCCTGTGTGTATAAACCAATGTACGCGAATTTAGAATTTAGAATAATTAAATGTGAACTAAGTCCGAATGTATGCAACTCAATTAAATTGGAACTTCAATACGACCAGCACAACTTGCCTTGTATAATCAGAAGACAGAAGATCATTGCGAAAATCACAACCACAATCACAACCTTCTTCAATAACTTTGGATACGTAACTGCCGTCTATCAGATGAGTGCGTATAAGTTACGTATGAGATAGCTATGAGAGGTCGTTTACCGGGCGCATACTGGTTTATATAGTGGCAAAGTATAAAGTCAGACATTCCATAAAGTTTGGCGAACTGTCACGGCACTCTTAGGTGTAGAAATGTCTCTGAGTACAATGAACGGCTAAAGTATTTGCTGAATTAATAAAAGTGAGTGACTCTCGCTTCCTGTATGTAAGAAATTCACTTACGTGAATTTCAAATATAAGTTACAATTTTCAAGCCATAATTTTTTTAGTTTAAATGCAACATTCATTAAAATATCCAAAATTGTTTCCACTCTTCTCCTTTCAGTTAAATATTCGACGGTAAGAAATATGTCAAGTGGTGCGAACCAGACAACAATTATCCATTTATAGAGACATTATTTTATTGAACAACTGTCCCTATGTTGACGTTTTGCTGACCGTGCATCTCAGTATGTTTATCTCAGTATTTAACCAACTTGATGCACAAAATTTGTTTCACAATAAGTTTTATTTCATGCCTCTACATGTTTCGAGCACATGTGCTCTGGTATCATCACACCTATAGGTGTGATGATACCAGAGGCTGTGTAGTGCAATTTTGACCTCCTGATGATGAGCATGTGCTCGAAACATGTAGAGGCATGAAAGAAAACTTATTGTGAAACAAATTTTGTGCATCAAGTTCGTTAAATATTGAGATAAATATACTGTCCCTAGTCACTTACTGTTGGATCACTTAATTCATAAAACTTCGACGTAAAATGAACAACATGTTTGCTCGATGAGACCTTCTTTAAAATATGCTGCGTAGAACCATAATACGAACTGGAGTACATAGAACTAAAACGTGTGGACCCCGACTCACAGCAGACTGGAACAACGGCGAGGGTTGCGCTCCCTGCCGTAACGTTAAACAGTCAGAGTCAAATAATGATAAGCATTGTCAGATAAAATGATGTCCCAGTGCTACAGACATAAGCAATAACTGGTTTCTGTTGCAGGGGCCCTCACCAAGTCTCAGTTCCCTGTGTTCACTATATTCGCCCAGAAGACCTGCGTTAGGGCTCCCTGCACCCGGCCATGGCTCTTTGAAGTGGTTCGCGATCACGAACTGCGGACGTACGTACGTCACAGACGTCGCGTCGGATCTCGACGAGAATGCATGGAACTCTGCCTCCAGGAACGCGAGTTTACCTGCAGGTAAGGTGTTAACTTCCCTTTGTACCATAAACACGTGTTTCAATTATACAGGTTGCGGTCTTCTGAGTTGTCTGGTTGGTGGTTTCTTGGAACAGGCTACCTTCATGTTCAGTGTCGAAGGATTAGAATGAAGCTTGACAGTGAAGTCAGTGGTTTCAGGTAGCAGCGTGGTTATATACATGACCGGTTAAAACCGCAAGATGAAAGTACTATATCTTACTCAAGAGAACGCTGTTGACCTTCACAGTTTCCCTTAGCACTAGCGACGATGGTCGGAGGAAAACATAGATCCTGCCAAAAACATAAGAATATTAAATGACATGACCTTCCTTCCATTGACCGCCATTTGCTAGGTGATTCATTTATAAAAGAGCCTAGACTCAAATTTATTTGCAGGTGTAACCAAGCAGAATACGAGAGGAGATCATTTTATTATCTCTTACACGCACAAAACACGACTGCATTTCAACCCTTCATGTTTTAACTGGAATTCATCCGTTACTGGCCACAAATAAGGGACAATCGGCTTTCCCCAGCGCAAAAAAAAAAAACTGTCAAGGTCAACTGCAATCTCCTCAGTTAGTAACAGTTGTGTGCTACTCCGCAGCGTCGATAGCCGCCTAGAAGGTCACATGCCAAAAGACCGCAATCTGAGCAATCCCTGATGTTACGTGGTTGATACAGCAGTACGGTATTTCTTGCATGACGCCAGGATCTGGTGTTCGCTTCTGAATTTCTAGGCGCCCAGAAAAGTTACCTTCGTACCACGGCGACCTGTCGAGCTGTGCCTTAGTGGACCCCACAAGGACACAAGGATAAATGGACACAGACTAATATTTCCAGCAGCTCTATGTGTAGGGCCTATGGCCCCCCCCCCCCCTATAAGCGTTCGTCAAATCATCCGACGAACGCGTTTTTTTAGCTATAAAATTCTTAAAATTTTGTTCGGGACATGTCTAAGTTCGAATTCTGGCCTGGCCATCGGCTGTACTGACCCCCTTTTTCTTTATTTTCTTCAGTACTTTCCGTCTTGTCGGGATAATACTTCTATTGGCCCACGCATATTTCCTTCCAAATCCCTTCCAGGTCATCATGTTTGAGTCATCCTACCATTCTGGTCTATAGGCATTTTTCCCATGTCGCAGCAGCCCGTGTGCCAAGACCTCAATATCGAGGCTTCATGATCACATTCAATCACACCACAGTCATTAGGACACCTCTGGACAAGTGATCAGCTCGTCGCACAGACCTCTACCAGACAGCACACAACACTCACAAGAGAGAGACATCCATGCCCCAGGTAGGATTCGAACCCGCAATCCCAGCAAGCGAGCGGCCGCAGACCCACGCCTTAGACTGCGCAGCCACCGGGATCGGCAGTAGATATAACCTGCATATTGATAGCATCGTTAAAAGGATCCAACGGTCAAGACGACTCATCCCAGACCTATCCATTTGTGCAATAGCGCTTACAGACCAGTGCGGCCAAAGACCTGTTGTAAATATTTGATGAGACATTTGTTCGGACACCTTGAAAAAACAAATTAGCCTACGTAGCTGCACAGGAAAACACGAAACACAGAAAGAACACGAACACACATTCACGCACCAAGTGGCGTTGGAATTTACGATTTCAGTGTCCGAACGGCAGAAGACAATACACACACATCAGACCGCGTGGCAACTGTCATCATGGCATGAGCCTATACTATCCGGGGCGCCAGGTCGTCAGAGAGACTAAATTTTGTACGGTGGCGCCTAATATTTGTGGGTCCCCAGTATGGAGTTTGCTTCATGCCATTCTTTGGGCGCTTAGAATTTTGAAGTTGCTCCTAAATTTTTCGAAAAATTGGTCCCTCCCCCCCCGGCCCGTTTCCACCTAAATATCTGAAAATTTGCTGTCGGACGGAGGAAACCCACGGAAAACCTTTAACAAGTAACTTTTATGAAAACAGTATAGGCTGTGCAAATTCATTGCCCACATCACAAATAACACAGCCCGTCCCAATTATGAACACCGATCTGTTGCAGTTGTGCTGGGAAGGAATCACTGTACGTTGTGAGAGTCATACGCAATACTACTATGTGGCAGAACGCAGTGGCGAGCGATATTAAACACCACTGGACTGTAAACGGTTAAATGTAGCTAACGCTGGGTTTAACTTAGACATAATTAGTTTTAATGGGAGTCAGTGAATGCAGTTAAGTCTGGCTGTGGCTGGTTTCTTGTGAGCAGCACCTCACTAACGGTTCTCAGCTGTGAGCTAAACTTCTTGGGCTTGTAACGGTAAGACGACCGTCTGCAGCCGGTTTGAAAAGATGGACTACTGGGTCACACCGTAGGTGTATGGAAACTTTCATTCATATACGAAAAAACAGACACTGATCTTTTAATTCCAGTAGCGTATCCGCCATTGCAGTGAATTTTCTTTGCAAAAAGTGCATTTATCCATTCATTGAATGGGGCCAGACTCTTTCGCGGAATCATGGCCTGTCACGCATTGTGTCAGTCTCCTGGGTGACAGAAGATGGAATTAGACGAACAGGGTGATATCGGAGTACTAGAAAAAAGTGTCCTAATGTCACGTTGTCTAACACGTGGTCTAAACGGTGCAAATTCGCAAAGGTAGCGAAGTCGGTAAGAAGGAAAAGGAGAGAGATGGACAGAATGAAAGAACGCCGCACCTGTTTGTTTGTCAACACCATAAAAACTTTGCCGACGAGAACGAGGGAGGAGCCGTTGCAAATTACCGGGTCCGGATAATGTTGCATGTGTTTTTGCATTTCTCGGTCATATCATTATTTGTCGTTTGTACCATCTGCACCTTCAGACCAAACGAAGTCACTCTGCAACTAGAAATTAGTCTTTCCGATTTAGTGTAAAGATTCTTATCCGGTCCGCCTTTGCTGGGAGGGGGCCGAAAAAATATTTTTTCACCGGGGCACGAACCCGCTTGCAGCGGCCTTGCGTAAAACACCTGATGTAAGGTGATGACCCTTCTATATGAATCCTGCAACACAAATAGGGTCGGATAGCGTAGGCGGTATAGCGACTCGCTAATTGCTGGACGGTCTAGTCCAGGGATCAAATCGCGGTGGGAGCGAGGCCCTGGGACCGCCACATCTTCCTGTAGAGTGGGTACCGGGTCTCTTTCCAAGGGATAAAGCGGCCGGGGCCTTGCCTTGACCACCCACTCCTATCTAGCACCCAGGTTAAAGAAACAATAGAGCTGTACCTCTGCTCCCCGTCTGGACCTTCACAGCCTGTTATAAGGTCAAATTTTATTTCTACTTTCTTCGACTGCTCATTTTTTCCTTCACGACAATACAAAATTGAAATGAACTTCAAGTCCAATTCTATGAAGTCAGATTTGAAGGTTTCAGAGCGGCGGTGTTAAAGATTGAGCCTCCTGCGGTCTTATATGATGACGAGCTTATTTGGCAGTTGGAACCTGATGATGGAGGTAGTACGACCCTGCAAAACTCGAGTAAATAATTTACTATTCGAAACAAAGTGTGTGTGTGTTTTCTTTTCATGTGAGGGGGATGAACACAGGCCGAACCAGACGGACATAACATAAACAAAACAGCATGCCACCAGATAACCTCGTATACAGTCTGTCTTAGTAACTTTAGTCCTACATTATTTTATGCTCCCTGAGGATGATCCCATAGAGGGATTGAAACATGTAGGAGATATTTTAAATCCATTTTAATCCAATAATGTGGTTTTAAATGGTTTG
>Ga0123352_10009852_pt1 | contig 14988 bp, 9 predicted proteins | sample TergutLab28metaG_FD_89700 | JGI IMG/M metagenome (GOLD analysis project Ga0123352, IMG submission 89700) | Labiotermes labralis P1 segment gut microbial communities from Petit-Saut dam, French Guiana - Lab288 P1 | ecosystem: Host-associated > Arthropoda: Insects > Digestive system > Gut ... | reverse complement strand
TTTAATAATTAGTTAGTGGTTGGGGGTGTGTGGTGGGGGGGGGGGTGGGTTTGTGGGGGGGGGGGGGGGGGGGGGGGGGGGGGGGGGGGGGGGGGGATGGACGTTTGTCTGTTGTGAGTGTTATGTATTGTCAGGTAGGGGTCTCTGCGACGAGATGATCGCTCGTCCAGAGGAGTCCTACCGATTGTGATGTGTCGTTGTGTGTGATTTAGAAACCGCCATACCCAATCATTTGTGATTGCGCTTAAATAGGAGATGTATCACTGGATGTACTTCCTGCATGCCATTAATAGTAACTGTCAATACGATTGCTGAATGTCTTCGAACAGATTGCAACATTCTGGGAGATAATAAAAAAACCTCTTATAAAATCCTTAGGAAAGCCCGCGAATGATTCAAGACAGAACAACCATAACACAAACAGTTCGTAATAACGAGCAGATTAATGCGGGTGAGCTTGGGCTAAGGCATAAACAAAACAAGGCAATCAAACCAATGACACCTTCACCAACGCATATATTTCTAAATCGATTAAGATTTAGTGAAAACGCTTCAAAAGAAAATGGAGAAGCCGATGCCACACAGAACTAAAAATCAATGCTAACGCCCAACCCGACGTCGGCGTCTAAGTGGGAATAGTGACACAGTGCAATGAAGACAACGACAGTATGATGGAAGTACGTCGTGTGTTTACGATATTTCAACATTAGCGCTATATACAATAGATTATTAAACGAATTTAATTTTAATTCTGACAACCTGTTCTTGGTAACTGAGGAAAAACTGAGTATAAAGAGTGAAGCAAGACACATTTAAAGAACAGGTAATAAAAATAGAATTTTTAACGTTTTATGTTAACCGCGCATCGTGATATATCCACATAACACGAACCAACAAGAATACTGCCAGCAGTCAGTCAACGTAACGCATGACTATACCAACTGCTGTGTATACAGAGTTGATCCTTCTGATGATCAGCAGCAAGCCCGCTCGAAACATGTAGAGGCTTGTTACTGAAATAAATTAATAGAAAATAGTGCATCTTGTTGGTTCATGTAATACGTACAAAAATATAACTTGTGTAACTTCCTCCATCAACTGCAATGCAAGCAGTTGAGAATATATATATATATATATATATATATATATTCTTATAATAAAAGCCAACGAGATGCATAATTTCTCAAATTTATTTGATAAAATACTCTACGTGTTTCGGACAGGTCCACTATCCATTATCAGGAGTATCTCAACACTGTATGCACGCAATAGGTATTTGTCATGCTAGTTCTGTTGGTTGTCTGAGAGCGTGACCACGCTAGCGACAGCCAATAGAACTAGCATAACAAATACCTATTTCGTGTATATAGTGTTGAGATACTCCTAAAAATGGACAGTGGACCTGTCCGAAACATGTAGAGTATTTTATAAAATAAATTTGAGAAATTGTGCATTTCGTTGATTTTATTATAAGAATACATCACAATGCACGGTCATCCGAATGTCAAATTCGTACACACACACACACACACACACATATATACATATATATATATACATATATATATACAGGATATACACAAAAGAATGATGCGGTTTCAAAAGTTTACAAGAAATTTATTTCTCACCTTACACAGTCACAACGTACACCGTCAGCAGCAGCAACTGTCCAAGTTTCTCGCGCGCTACCAGCAGTTCGCTTTTCATGCTTACTGCGGGGCCGCTGGGCCGCGGGGCCAGTTTCCAAGGTGGCGTCGCAGCAGGAAAAGGCTTTCTGTGTGCTGCGTTTTGAGGTGTCCGGATGTGTGTCGTGTGACCCAGGGCGCACACATTGAAGGATTGTGATTCTCATGCGTTAATCACAATCCTTCAATGTGTGCACCCTGGGTCACACGACACACATCTGGACACCTCAAAACGGAGCACACAGAAAGCCTTTTCCTGCTGCGATGCCATCTTGGAAACTGGCCCCGCGGCCCCTCAGTAAGCATGAGTAGTGAACTGCTGGTAGCGCGCGAGAAACTTGGACAGTTGCTGCTGCTGATGGTGTACGTTGTGCCCGTGTATGGTGACAAATAAATTTCTTGTTAACTTTTGAAACCGCACAATTCTTTTGTGCATACCTTTTTATATATAACTTTGCGTTTGAAGCGCTTATTAAAATAAGAAAATAGTCTGATTGGAGAGGCATGGAACACAACGCGGGCATTACAAATTTCTAAGAAATCTTAGCCGGAAGATCTGAAGTAAAGCGATATAAGAAAACGGAAGAAATGCACAGATAAGGTGAAGAAGTGTCAGACACGAGTTGGAACTGTTGGGATCTGCACACACTTCAAACCAAAGTTATACATTTCTCTGAGTGTTGAGACTAATTTCCAAACATGTCACATATAATCTTCAATTAGAACACTGGAATACCAGTTCGGTTGCTTCACAACTAGACGCTTTCGCAAAATTAAAAAAAAAAATTATTAGCTTTTTCATGTCTGTCTGTCCGTTCTTCCGCATGAAACAATTCGGCCCCCTCTGGGTGGATTTTCATGAAATTTCATACATTAGAAATTTCGAAACTCTGTCGAGAAACTTCAAATTTAATTAAAATATGGCAATAATAACGGATACAATACATGACGACCTTCGTACCTTTATGATACTATCTCGCTGAATACTTCTTAGAATGACAATGTTTCAGACAGAACTGGTAAGAGTAACTCAAAACACACATTTTGTGTTCCGTAACTTTTTCTTCCGAAAATCGTAAATCTTACAATGTAATGTGAAACAAATATGGTAGCTCCGGACAGAATACAGATGACAATATAATACAGCGCATACGCTTTCCATGTTGGATAACTAAGGATACAGACACGAACTCAGAATACGTAATACTTGTTTTTTCATGAAGACAGTGGTTCCGCGAACGCGTCCCAATATTACGTTACACGAAGCTACTTTGCCTGTCTTGTTTTGTCATCTTACTTTGCCAACCTTCCCTATTCAGCGCTGGAGTAGAAAAGAATACACGGTCGAGTTATTTCAGAGACGCATGGCGTCATAACGAGATTAAAGACCTTGTATCAGCTCCGGTCGGCTTGTGGAATGAATGCATAAGCAACCCTACATTCATAAACTATAAGAGAATTACAGTTTATAAAGCGGGTGCATGTAAGACTCACTGCACAAGAACAAGTGATAATAACTAGTTCACTGCTAAAAAAACACTTCAGATACAAAACGGTCTTAGTATAGATCGGCTTTAAAATTCTCTGCTTCTTATCTCCCGAATGATAAAGACCTAATTGTGAGCCGTGAAAACTTCCGGTCGACTAAGTCACTTGCATCCATCCAAAATCATTTCGATCTCACTATCTGTGGTCCTTAAGTCAAATGGCGTCACCGAGTGGGAGTAAAATTAATTATTTTTGTGTTTTCAAAACATTTCCCTCTACCCTCTTCCCTGCTGTCACTCCCTACACGCCGACGCCAAACCTCTCCCCCACATTCTCTCCCTATAGGCCATATATCAATGTCCTGGGTGTCATTTGGAAAATTATTGGCCCCATTTGACCAATTTGCCCTAACACGTAGAATCGAAGCAACGATGCAGAATGCAATTATGTCAACTGGTAACGACACGGAAGCACCAAATCCTTAGGCTGATCCTGCTTGTTTTGTTATTGTGCCATGTGAAGAAGTGTCTTCCGACTGAAAGGGAAGGGGACCATTGCTATGCAAAAACTTGAGTATCGTCACGCTCAAGGCAAACTGGTTCCTTCGGGAATACTGCAAACTCTAACGACACAAAAACAATCTGACCCCTACATCTTCCTGCCCAGTTCGTTTCGTTTCAAATTCATACTATCCGAGGCTCCATCTCCCCACATAACTGCGTTATTGCGTGATATGACGGCTGTATGAAGTCTTGCAACTCGCTGATACGACATTTGTAAGAAACAAATAAAAGTTCCAACAAAGGCTGAACAAACAAGAACGAAATCACTTTTCATGACTACATGGCGTCTATAAAATAAGCATTAACATTTCAAGGCTTTGTTGACAGAGATATCAGATAAAGTGATTATTACAGAGTGCTTATCTCTAATCCTATCGCAAGTACGAACGCAAAATCTGCTGACCATCATTTGAACAAGTTCAACAATGATTTTTTCCAGCCTCTGTTGACGAATTTAGTGTAATATTACTCAAAGGATTGCGGCTTATGCCTCCACAGACGTAAATAATCACGACATTTCTGTACAGATATCATACCTGAGCTCAATTTACAATAGCAGATAGATTTATTCAAATCCTAGTGACACTTAAATCCTGAAGCGCCGGCATTTTAAGATCAGGGTTTCGGTTTTCACGTTTTGGAGTTATTTTAATTTGATAACTAATCAGTTTTACTACCATCAGCGTATTACTGTTGTTGAGAAACCTTTCAATGTTAATGTAATAATGGCTTGGCCTTAAATAGGCTTCATGGTATGAATTTAATGTTCAAGTTTCCGTGCATCGTTAGTATAATTATAACTGATAACCAACAAGATGCAATGACTTTGATTTATTTATTTCTAATCAGCTCTACATGTTTTGGGCGATGTTTTCGTCCATCATAAGGAGCATATCACTGTAACTACAGCTTCTGGTAGTTCCACACAATACGTATGCAACACCAGCCAGCAGCAACATCGGTGGACAATACCAGAAGCTGTAGTTACAGAAATATGCTCCTGATGATGGACGAAAACATCGCCCGAAACATGTAGAGCTGATTAGAAATAAATAAATCAAAATAGTTGCAACTTGTTGGTTATCAATTATAATTATATAATGGTATTACATTAGAGGCGCTACTCCATATAATTTGAACCTTGGTATTAGGTGAAAGACAGAGGTGAGTTTCAAATTCCGGCTGTGTTGACCCAGCGGACAGAACCCCTGGTAGCATTAAACTAAGAGAATGGTTGGGTTCTGCAGGCTGTAGAGAAAATTAATACATTTCCCCTGTCGGTAATCGAACTCAGACTTCCCTGTTTTCGAACACATATCCTACTTACTGTACTGAGCTATTCTGGATCTGCGAGCAAATGTAAGTCACGAGGACCTCAACAGCACTTATTTTGAAGAACGGAGGCGACTCCAAGCAGTATGCCAGAAATTTTACAATGTTTTTAAGCAGCCTCTAGCTCTGTCTTTTACCCAAAGAGTGAAGCAGTATGGTTTCCCGAATTTTGGAGAATTTTAACCATCCTAATGGGCTTTCAAATACCAGTAAACAGTAATTGCACAGTACAAAATCCAATCAAATTACTGATACGCATATGTTTTGAAGACAATAAAACCTCTACGCTTATAATTTATGTAGGTTAAACCTATCGATACGAAGCGAGTCTCTGAAGCAATATGTGATGTTACTAGTTGCAGTATTGATGGTTGTGTCCTCTAGTGACGTATAGAGAGAGTAAGTACTATATACTTCGGGACAAAGGTGTACGTAACTGGGCCTACACGTAGCAAACATCTCAGTCAATGACGTTTTCCAAACAACTACTTAGAAGTAGTTTATCTATGACTCATTAGAAAGCTGTATTATCAAATAGATCCGTTTTACCACGACGAAAGTTCGGGACATTTGTTCTAGGGCTGTGGTTCGGAAGCCGCAACTTCTCTATTCAAACCATAGTCTGAAATTGTCCATATGGAAATAAAAGTTTTAACAGATGGAGCTCAGTCTAAAAACGAATAATTAACACTACCAATAATTCGTATAATGTACATATATACGAATACAGATTTTTCCCTGGAATGAGGCGCGTTCGCAAAATTGCGAAAAGCGACTATGGGCTTCGTCATGCCCGTCTGCCTGTCCGTCCACACGGAACTTGGATCCAATTGGACGGGTTTATATAAAATTTGATAATTATTTTCAACAACCTGTAGAGAAATTTGTAGTTTCTTTAAAATCCGACAAGAATAAAGGGTACTTCACACGAAGACATATCGTCATTTATGACATCTCGCTCAATTCTTCTTAGAATGAAAAATGTTTCAGATAAAAGTTGCAGAGAAACCCAAAACGCAGTCTAACGATCAGTAAATTTTTCCCTAAAATTAGGCCATTTATGAAATAATGTGGAAAAATATGGTAGAGCCAGACAGACCACAGATGACAGTACAACACAGCGCCATTCCTATTTCATGTTCGATAACTAAGACTACAAACACAAGTCATATAACATTTAATATTTATTGCTTTTAGGCGCCCAATGGTTCCACCGAGCCTGTGTTACGTTATTCGCACACTGTCTGTCTTGTAATATTTTTAGTGTTCGTTTATCGAGGCAAAACTACTCGAAGCTTACCAGGTTACTTATAGACCGCTTAATACATTCGTTATTTTCAGTAAAGTGACTCTTGTGAATTAAAAGGGTAGCAATTACGACATCAAATTTCCAAATCATGAAGTTAGTGTAAACGGACTTAAAGCAGTTGTTCCTACACTTAGAGAAAAGGCACTGCATCACCAATAGGAAGACTAAGCGATGAATATTATTTCTCAATACGCCTGCTTCTTTGGATAATCATATAAAACGCATGATACAATCAGCATAAAAAATGTAAGATATTCACTGCCAACAGATTTGGTGCATGTAGTAACCACTCTAAGTAGGAGGGTTGATCAATATGCAGATCATTCACGGTGATCACAGTCTTTATTGTACGATATTGCCACGCAAAACTAAAATCAATATGCAAATCATTCATGGTGAACACAGTCTTTATTGTACGACACTGCCACGTAAAACTAAGATCAATATACAGATCATTCTCGGTGATGACAGTCTTTATTGTACGATATTGCCATGCAAAACTAATTTCCACAGGATTTTTGTTGCCGAATATCTTGGAACCAGTCGTTTTGTATCTTTGATTGTTATCATCGCGTTGCGGCTTTCACTGTCGTTCAATAAAGCTCAAAGCCTAGTCCAACCAAAAACTGTAATTTCTATTCTACGTTATTTAGCTACACGTTTCGGTCCCAGTGAGGATTATCAACAGTCTTTTGCATCAACACAATTTTAAAGGTAAAATTTATATGCCCTTCTGTACTAATCTTCGTGAGATTTCAAAATTTACAATATAATGTTGCGGGATTCTTATTCTTGTTCAAAACCAAAAGCCTGATAATAATCCTTTTCCGCATGAAAATTTGTAGCTGAATGTTTTGGAATATCAATTACGAGTTCTGTTGAGACAGACATTTCAGTGATATTGAAAAACAGGTAAGTTACCGTCAGTGGTGCGATTTCAAATTTCAGATGTCTACAATCCTACTAATTTGGACCTTGTGAAAGTATTTGGAACATTAAGACGCCTCAGACAACCGAAATTGAAATGGCATTTTAAAACATATGACAAGCCATTAACGAACTTAATGAACAAATTCTTGTTTTATAATAAGTTTATTTTATACCTATAGATATTTCGAGCACTATGTGCTCATTATCAGGCGGTCAAAATTGTATTACACAGCATCTGTAAGTGGACGTCCGGTGCACGGGTTGAGAGAGGACGCCTCTCTCAACCCGTGCACCGGACGACCACCTACACAGTGTGATGATACCAGATGCTGTATAATACAATTTCGACCTCCTGATGATGGCCACATAGTGCTCGAAACATGTACAGGCATATAATAAACTTATTATAAAACAAAAATTTGTGCAACTCAAATATGGTTAATTACTAACATTATACTGAGATGCACGGTCCGCAAAACATCAAAACATGACAGCAATTATGGATATTTTTCATTTTCCCATAAAAGTTTATGTTAATTCCTATACAGCTACTGTAATCGCGCGTTCGCATTATTTCATTTTCGACCGTATGAGAAAAAAAAGATTTTATTTTCATACGTTTATTGTGTACGGTTTATTCAACAACGCACACTGCGTGTAGAAGAACAATGAACACTAAAACGGATACGGTGTTGACGTAATGCGAGTGTGGACTAATTTCAAGCCCTATACCAGGTAATGTATTGATGCACTGAAGAAAACCACGATAACATCAGTCAAGGTAGTCTGTTTCAGGGTTGAAATTTGAACCCGAGACTTCCTAAATATTCGACCGCAACTTAAACAACATGCATGTTGTAAGATATTCACACAACTGTTGCTTCAAGACAAAAATTCGGGAAAAAATAATCAAATATTCTCTGAACGTTTAGAAAAAGCGATCGAATTAACATATTTGTAACTCCAAGAACGGCAGGGACAAGCACAGACCTTTAGATTTCTTCTTGTTGGCCAGCAGAATTAATTTATTGCGTTTTTAACGATAGCAATTTTCTGCCAGTGGTTTACACGAGAGCGTGGATTTTTAGTATTATCAGTAAGCGAAAGTGTCATAGAACGAGTAAAGGCAGTGAGTGTTAGGTAATACCCTATTGCTGTATGGTGGCATCTGGTGTGCGTGTTTGGAGCTGGCGGCTATATTAACTTTGGTAGGGGAGAGCAACAAAGCAGCTCTAATGTCTGAGGCAGAAGCAGAGGCTGTGGCAGGAACGCTATTGACGTATTGGAAAACAATCTTCGTTAATTACAACGATATTCGTAACGGCATATCATGCAAGATATCATGTCTGTCGTGTTCTGTTGTTTTTCTCTGCAAAACGTCGTACCCTAACGTACTTCAACAAGTGGCATGCAAGAACTGATGTTTTATGCTAGTAGCACTACCAGTCTCCACACTCTGACAGTCCAGAACGCACAACTCGGAAAAGTACATCCTCTTACCGAAGAGTTAAGTCAGAGAGACTGGATTTGGCCAAATTTCCAATACTGTCGAAACTCAACGAAGACAGTAAGAAGGCAAACATTACGACGTAGGATAAGCGAATCGATTCAAGGCTGGCGTATTGCTCTTATATTCTTGAAAAAGATGCTGGGAATATATGTCCGGCTCTTGAGCTTACTGAATGTGTACCGTTGGTGTACGGCACCGCGAGCTGATTACTGCTTCTACTGGCTCGGCATTATATATACAGGGTTATTCAAAATGATTGTCGGGGTCATATACAATACACTCCAGATGCAACCCCATGTGATTTCTTTCTATTGGGTTACGTCAAAGGTCAGGTTTATGTTCCTTCTCTTCCCTCAAGTATCCCGGAACTGAAGGTACGAATCAGAACCGCCAATGAAACCATCACCGCTGACATGCTACAGACAGTTTGGAACGAACTCGATTATCGTGTTGATGTTTGTAGAATCACAAAGGGTACATATATGGAGCACCTGTAGGGTATGTAACAAAAACTTGGAGTTTTGTTCTATTAAATAAAAATAATAAACTCCTATCTCAAGTGTATTGTGTATGACAAGTTGTTAAAACCCTGACAATCATTTTGAATAACCCAGTATATATATATATATATATATATATATATAATCTTAAACTTTATGCACTAAAGAGATCGGGTTATTCGTTTATATTGAACGTAGATTACGATCAGAAATGTTTCTAATTTCTGGTGCGGGGGAGAAAAGGCACTCTGGTAAGTAATACACACTCACCACAAACAGAACAGATTTGACCGTGGCTCTGGTGAAACAGTGCGAAGTCAGATTCTTTTATATTTGAGGCCAGTAATGGACGTACAGTACTTACAAATATTTTGCACATTCGGTTAAATTTTATCTCTGTCTTGTGCATTCGACTTAATGCTATACTTTCAGTGTGTTCTATCAACTAATTGCCGAGCAGAAATTTGACTTCGGGTTCTTACAAGCCGCAAGTACTAAACGTAAACATTGGAAAGTGATAGATCCCGAGATGGGGACGCACATTTTTTACAGGACCTACTACTTTCTCCTGAATACGCATCACGGAGATAGGGGACAATATGCACGCTACTAAGAACAAAGATATTCTCGTCAGTCGATAAAAGTATCTAATATTTCGTCAAATATGCCACTCTGCTGCCCACACCTGTGCAACGATGTGTTCTGTAGTAAAACAGCGAAAGGGTTTTCGCTGCAAAAATTCCGCACAATACCCCCTTAGAAAAGAATGGTTCTTTCTTTGAACATTCCGTACAGCAGAGTAGCGGTATGGCTCTTTCTCTTTAAAACGTGTGCACACGTACCATCATTCAGAGGGGTCGTTCAGGATTTAGTCCTTTTGGTGGCATTGCTCGCAAGCACACTCTAGCGCCATACTTGCGCCCTGCGATATTAAACTCGAACAACTTTGTTCCAGGATGACAGTCCCAGAACTGCTGTATTATAGCGCTACGTACATTTATTTCAGTCATTGCACCAAGCGTGTCTAACACTAACAAGTTCTTGAAATGATTTCTCTCCGGGGAAACAAAACATGGATTTTCAAGGTTCTGTTGGCACAAACCATCGTGTGAAGAAAGCCAACGAGATCTATCAGGACAGCCAGTCATTTCTCACTGCTGAAATATATCATGGCATAAGAAATTATGGGAATGAATATAGTCGCAAGCGTTTATTTTAAGTTCCTTTTTCTGAATGGAGATTGATTGAACTCTACCGTGTTTCAACACCAGATGTTGACGTGTAATGGGCAAAAGATATTCACGAATTTTATGTGTGTTGCTAAGGATCTTGGAGGAAACAGTGACATATAAAAGGAATGCGCATACGAGACTAAGAATTAAATGAAATCATCCGCCTAGACGGTAACTCCTCCGGCCTTTAACCAGACTCTATTTCAATACAGGTTTAGAGCGTTAAATTCCCAACATTCTGCTAGGTTACTTATTGGCGACTGACACTTATTTTAAGCTCTAAAGACTATGTGAGCCGGTCCCAGTGGCCGCTCGGTCTAAGGCGTAGCTCTGCGGCCGCTCTCCTGCTGGGATTGTGGTTTCGAATCCCACCGGCGGCATGGATGTCTGTTGTGAGTGTTGTGTGTTGTTAGGTAGAGGTCTCTGCGACGAGCTGATCACTTGTCCAGAGGAGTCCTACCGACTGTGGCGCGTCATTGTATGTGATCTAGAAACCTCGTGAATGAGGAGGCCATGGCCCACTGGGGGTTGTTGCCAAAAAAAAAACTATGTGGAAGTACTTCCCAGTCAGTAATTCCCGACATCCGTAAGAGCTTTGATTTTCTTGAAATTTCGCAGGCTGTGTCTGCTTGTCCTTCTGATAAGAGTATATTGCAGATTAGGATGAATACGGGAGATTATTGGAGTGATACTAACAGGAAAACACAATTTACTACAAAACACAGAGTGTTCTACGGTCGAACCCGGGTCTCCGCGGTTGCAGACCGCCAATTGACTGCGCAAGAAATAGCACAGCCTTAAAGACTAATATTTTTATAAACAAAATATAAAAATTCAGTTGGTACTTCATAGAGACCATAGTCCTGTCCACTCGATACAGCAGCCGGTTAATGGTAGACAGGGGTATTATCCATAATTATCCTGAAAATATCGCAAAACACGAATAATACGTATTCTAAATGTAGGCGTTACTTAGTATTACCATACATAATATTACATAATTATCGCTGGGCCTTAGAAATGCAATAACAAGCACAAGACCCGTTATAAATTAAGGTTAAATAAATTTCTGTCTTGTTGGATTTAAGTCACGCAAAAAATTGGGATTCCCTGATGGACTCCGAAGGCTTAAGCAAATGAAATTAGCGATTTTCATTATCAAAGCCAATTTACAGTCTGTTTTTCAGTCCATGTTAAAATCCCACAGCTTATGTTGTCGCGATGTGGCCATAATCTCTGTTATGATTTACGTAATAACGCGAAAAGCGAGTATCACTGATAAATGAATGTCAAACAGAAAATACATTGCACACTAGTAATTGCCACCACTTCAATCAAGATATCAGAATACTGGTTCCTCGTAGAACATTCGCAGCTTCCTGGCTTTTGAGAAAAAAAAGAGCAGAATATTTATATAAAAGCGTCCATATAATTCACTTCATCGTATGGGGTTTTTGGTTAATTATTGAGACAAAGCGATAATTTGTGCATTCTTCATGCCAGGGTCCCCTGATGTTGGGGTAAGAAAATTTTAGGCACAAAATTTTTCGCAGAGAGGAAAGGTTTTGAAGACAAAATTTATACTCTGTAGAAAACGTCTTTACAAGCTAGTCGTAGCGCAGCAGTCAAGAATCCCCTAGCTGCTGACGAAAAACTGGGACCAATTACCGTAATGAGAATGGACTCTTGCTTGAATCTTCTTCCCACTATCAAAACCAATTTCCCCCGTTACAATACTCAGTAATCGACCATGGCGTAAATACCATTCCTTTGGAATAAACACGACAAAAAATTTACACAGATGTTTGTCGGCAATGACAGGCAAAATATTGTAAAACGATGTAAAAAAAATAAATGTTTATTATTATCTTAAACATTTTTAGTATCTTTGACAAAGAATATTTCACTTTAACTCTCCATACGCATATTATTAACACAATTTACTTTACTTGTGGACCTTTGTACATACCTCCCTAATGATGACCCCCGTAAAAGTCGAAACATGTTAAAGGGACATAAATAACAAATTATTATACATTACTGATCGTGCAATTTGTTCGATCAAACATTGTATGTCAAATGTCTGTTAAGTGACTTAGCAATTTTCAACGTAAAACACAATGTACACTTTTAGTAGTGCCTAGATGGTTTCCCGAAGATATCCGATGAGGCCGAACCATTTCGTAAAATTGTGTACTTTGTTGGTTACTTTATCAGACACGCAGAAGATATTTACTCATAGCAGTATTTTCTACGTCTAACCTCAAAGAGGTCGTTTCTTTCAAGTTCTTTAACTAATGCACATGCGTTTGTGTCATTCGTACTACGTTTTCCGTCCTTACCATCACTTTCTAAAACAATATTAAAGTGAATGTAGCAGAGACAAGAATATAGCTGAGAACTTACTCAAGTTCATCAGTTTTCATTTGCTCGATCATTCCAGCTACCCAGTTTGTATCACTGTCATTAAAAAATTGATTCCTTATCTTCACGTTCAGACTTTTTTTTCTGTGGCTTCGCGGCCCAACGCTGGCAATTGCCTCCTCATTCTTGAGGTTTCTAGATCACACACAACGACGCATCACAATCGGTAGAACTCCTCTGGACGAGTGATCAGCTCGTCGCAGATAACTCTACCTGACAAAACACAACAATCACAACAGACAAGCATCCATGCCCCCGGTGGGAGTCGAACCCACGATCGCAGCAGGCGAGCGGCCGTAGACCTACGCCTTAGACAGCGCGGCCACTGGGATCGGCGTTCAGACATTACGGAAAGGAATTTAATAAAGAGCGTTAACCGCGCTGATCAATTTAAACTTGATAGGTCGTTTTCTGAAATGCCATAATCAGTCTCGGTTGTGCTGTGTAAACAGTACTGGAGTATTACTTGGTTTCAGGCTTCTACAATAGAGGTCAACCCTATCCTTCAACCTTATTGGAAGTTATAGGACAGCTAGGCAAATACTGGAGATTCCCGACGATTTTCGTTTCCATACAGAAAGTTCACGCTCCTGAGAACTTAACAGGGTGCCTCGAAACTTACTTCTCTATCCCGCGGTAGAATTTACTACATTAATACTTCGGAACTGTCACATCATGACAGTGTTTGTAAATTTTCTGTATATTTTACTAGGATAAATGTTGTAATTGAGATATGTGAGTAAACGACATTAACTTGAAAGCTTTTGTGTAGTTTTAAGTAATACGTTTACCGACTTCTAGCCAGCAGTCCGATGTATCTTCATGGAAAGAAATACATATTACGAATTCAATTCTTACTTCACTTTAAACATTCAGTCTCCATTAAGTGGCTCAAACAGTTAATTACGCATGAGGAAGTATTAATGTTTGTCCTTAGGTCATTATTCTACTTAATGTGTTACCTATTCAGAAGTACATAAATACACAAACCGTGCATCATGCAGTTACCTCATGTCCCCCGTAACCTCGTCCCTCTTAAGCTCAAATATCTTCCGCGGCACTCTGTTCTCAAACACCCTCAGCCTACGTTCCTCACTCGGTGTGACAGACCATGTTTCACACCCACAAAAAACAAGACATACTGTTTCAGTACTGCGTATTTTGATCTTTATACATTCCAAAGCGGTGAAATACTACTGACGGAAAGGTAGCACGCATTTCCTGAGATAAATTTCCTCTTGATTTCTTCAAGAATGCAGTTTTTCAGATACATAATTTATGAAGTAATTAACCGAAAATTTCCTTCGTCTGTAGGTAGTGGTTTTACAGTTAGCTTTACTGACTTGCCACATTGGCAGTAATCCCTAATACTAAGAATCCGTCGTAAGCTCTGAAGCACACAGCAATCAGCAGTAAGAGCTAATAGTGTGATTAACTGTTGATTGTATTATTGCTTGTGGAGCGACAAAAGTCTGCGGTTTTTCTTTCTTCTTCACTACACGTGCACTCACTGGGGAACAAATGTGATGTGCAAGCAACTTAACAGTATGTGGCTTTGGCGTCACACTGCCAGCGTTTTTACACATAAACTGTCTGCAAAAGCAAGGGCATTATTAATAGAAAGAATGGTTTTTCCACTAAATAACAATCAGTACATCTTTATCTTCAAAACAAATCGTAAAATGTGCCGCAACAATGTGCAATGGAAGACTACACGTTCTCACAGCCGTGCTGATGAAAATTCAAGTGTTCTGGAGTAAAAAAAAAAACTTGTAGAGTTGCTAATTCTATATTATCAATAACAAATGAAATCTACTTCGTCCTAACACCCATAAAGTTCAATGAATTCAGTTTACTATTTTCCGTGATACAACATGCCTACTGACACAGCCTACTTACTTACTTACTCACTCCATGGTGCAGAGTCCTTCTTGAGAAGCTAACTGGTTTGCAGCTAGTCAAGAAATTCCCCGCATTTCACGGAACCCGAAGGTTCATTACCGCACTCACAAGCG
>Ga0123352_10009850_pt1 | contig 14988 bp, 4 predicted proteins | sample TergutLab28metaG_FD_89700 | JGI IMG/M metagenome (GOLD analysis project Ga0123352, IMG submission 89700) | Labiotermes labralis P1 segment gut microbial communities from Petit-Saut dam, French Guiana - Lab288 P1 | ecosystem: Host-associated > Arthropoda: Insects > Digestive system > Gut ... | reverse complement strand
TGCAATGTGAAGCTTGAAGCCTGAGCGGTGGGGATCACCGCTGGTTCAAGAGAAGTACCAGGAAGAAATGCCTGTGACAGGAGACATACATATTGTATAATAATAATAATAATAATAATAAACCCGCAGACAGAAATGTTGTGCAAAAGGAAGCTGAAAAGAAGTTAAAATACAAGAGTTTATTTATAGAGATACAAAGATTGTGGAACCTGAAATGTACGATTATACCAGTAATAATTGGAGCCACTGGAATAATAACAGAAGCTTAAAGAAAAATTTGGAAACTGTACCAGGAAAACATTCGATAGATTCACTACAAAAAAGAGCTATACTTGGAACATCACACATAACACGGAAAGTACTGCAATGTGAAGCTTGAAGCCTGAGCGGTGGGGATCACCGCTGATTCAAGAAAAATACCAGGAAGAAATGCCTGTGACAGGAAACATACATATCGTATAATAATAATAACTATTATTATTATTATTAAAGTTTATTTACGTGCTGACTCAACAGCCCGATGGCCAGTTACAGAAAGAGCACAAATATGTATTGAGGGAGAAAGTCAACTACATACAATACACCTAAGTAAGACTTCAAAGGAGAAAAACAAGAACATCGAGAAGAAGCGACAAATACAGGCAGCTAAAGAAGAAACATATAATATTTAGTATTTTGTCCATAATGCAACAAAAGAACAATACACAAAATAGATATAATAGATCCCGTTACAGGCCTGGTGTGGCCCAGTGGTTGGGTAGAGATATAGCTCTACTCTTCCATGACCGCGGCACTAGAAGGGGATGAGCGGTCAGTAGCACGCCCCGGCCGCACTTTACCCCCGGGAAAGACCCGGTACCCATTTTACAGGAGGCTGGGTGGGCCCCAGAGCCGATCTGTACGGGCGGAAAATCTCATCACCACTGAGATTCGATCCCGGACCGTCCAGCCCGTAGTCAGTCGCTATACCGAGTGAGCTACACGGCCCATCAACTAACAGGCGAGAATAAATTTCAAATAATAATAATAACAATAATGATAACAATATGAATAATAATAATAATAATAATCTGGTCTGTGTGTGCGTGCGTGCGTGTGTGTGTCTGTGTCGACAGAAGCAAATCCAATAGCTAACTGCGTGGAGAAAAATATTATTGAACAACAAATAGTTCATCAGCCAGTGAAGATATTTCCCGCATTACGGAAGACCTATTTACTTGCCCTATTTTGAAACGCGTAATCTAGTTCGTTCCTTTGAGTTTACGTTCTCTCGGATGCCTGTTAATATTATTCTCCAACTATTCTACCGTCTTAAAAGTGGTATCTCTTCTTCAGACTTATCCACCACAACCCTATATGTGTTTCTGTTCTGCCCCTTGACTGATAACGCGCAGTGCATCTTATCCCCTCGATTGCACCACCTGAATAATATTCGATGAGAATCGGAAACAATGAATCCCCTCATTAAGCTAGTTTTTCCAGCATTATTTCACTTTCTTCACCATTAGCCGAAATTTCCATCCTAACAACCTACATGACAACACCTGCACCACTAACTAACTAACTAGCCGATTAAACTAACCATCTAACGAAATCCATGGAGCAGAGTCATCCTTGAACAGCTAACAGGGCCTCATCTAGTCAAGATATTCCCCGCATTTTATGGAACCCGAACGTTCAACACCGCACTCAATAAGGCCCGCCACCTGTTCCTATCCTGATCTAAATCAAATATATTCCATGTCTTCCATCCCACATATTAAAGAGCCTCTTTAATATTATCTACCCTTCTATGCGTAGATCGTCCAAGTGATCTCTTTCCTTCAGTTCTCCTCATGAAAACACTCTATGCACGTCTCCTGTCTCCCACAAGTGTCATATGGCCCGTGCCTCTATGTTTCAAAGTTTTCGAGACGGGAAACTCAATTTGTTGTCTTCTATCACGTTAAAGCATGTAGTCACGTAAGTGAACAGTAAATTTTCGGGGGGAGAATAAGAATTCCGAACAGTCATGTACGGGATTGGGATAGCTTAGTCGGTGTAGCGACTCCTTACGGGCTGGACAGTCCGGGGATCGAATCCCGATGGAAGGCGAATGGCCCTGGCGCCCACCCAGCCTCCTATACAATGGGAACCGGGTCTTTCCCGGGGGTAAATCGGCCGGAATGTTACTTTGACCACCTACCTCTATCTAGCGCCGAGGTTAAAGAAAGAGTAGAGCTATACCTCTACTCCCCCTCTGGGTCTTCGTGGCCTGTTCTAGGGTGAACTTAACCTTACCTTACATTACCTCACAGTCATAGACGACGGTAAAAGAAAGGCCAGGCACGTACTTTCACCTATTTTTCTTTCCCGTGGCTATGCTTGTGTCAGGAGGATAGTGATACTGGCTATCATAAATAAGGTTTATCGAGTTTTTCCGCTATCTCTACTGGCAACATTTCTACACATTTTCCCTCACAACGCAGTGCTTTCTTAAGGAAACAAATTCGATGATTTTCTGAGTACCAACGCCTCTAAAGAAAATTACGTCCCCATTATCGAGGTCAAATTCTTCTGCTTTGAACATGGAGACAGCATTTTCTTCAGAACCTTGATACCTATCTATGTCATTACACTGTGCTACAAGCCAGAAGACCGATGTACTGACCACTGTGAGGGCTTCAAGTCTCATCTAAGTCCAGTGGCACTGTAAATGAGGCTACCCTACCCAACAACGTTCGTTCCGAATTTCTTTATGTGAAGTTACAGCAGATAATAAGGGGCTTGTTCTTTCTGCCGACCTCAGGACAGGCAAATTTTGTCGTGTGCATAATATGAAGGCGTGTATGGAAGTGTAGGCAGAGATCCAGTCATTCTAAAACTAGCCAAGTGATAAAGGTAAGCTGTCAGATTCGCAGCAGGGCCACTTAAACCCCTGGGAAAGCGTCTCCAGTAATCTTTGGGTAAGAGGCTTGGTGGGACCCAGAATTTTGGAGAGGAGAAAAATTCTTGTCCTTTCTTGGAATTGCAAGAGAATTTATCAACCACTTATCCTTTGGACTAGTCTTTCTATAGCGATGTACAAAAAAAAATATGACCCCCCCCCCAATCTACTACCACGAATTTATTTCTTTATTTCGGCTTTTTAAAATTCCCTGTAATACCTCGTACCTTATAGAGTCGAATTTTTAAAGGATCAGAAAAAAATAAATAGGAGTTTAAGGGGCTGTGAAAAAAATTACAGGAATAATCCCATCTTGTGTCCTGATAGGCTGAGAAAAACTATGAAAGACACAATTTAGTGCAATGTCAGGGCCGGTATTCTAGCCTGGCACCATGCGAGGCTACACCGTTTGTGACAATTCCTCGAATCTTGTAGCCCAAGGAAGGGAGCAGCTTGTCCGTCCAGGGTGAGCACGTGTCTTATGACACTATATGGTGTAAAATCCTAAAAGACTTACTTCGCAGTGAGAGCTTAAAATGTCCTAAGACAAAGCTGCATCTTTTAGACGCTATACATACATACATACATACACACACACACACACACACACACACACACAAACAAACAAACATGATGCATTCTGTGGAATACTTTCATAAGACGATACAGACTTACAGATCTTGATCTCTTCCAGGCACGATCAGCAACAGAATCACACATTTTCAAAACAAAAAATTCACAAAAATCCAGAAGAAATCTCCGATTTATCGTACACAAAACTTTTACACTACAAACACCAATGTCACCCAAAACTAAACACAAGAGTTTCTCGTCGAATACTGTCAGCCTGCTTTCAGTAAGAACTTAAACCGATTGCATTTATTGATAAGTAATGAAGTTAGAGTAAATCATATACAATATACACGAAATAAAATAATAATTACGAAAAATTGCCGGGATCCGCACATGGGAACACAGTAACGCTTCGCTTCTTACACACCAACTGCCCCCTAGAGGTGCAGATTGTGACGTCACACACCACCGTCCCTCCTAATATCGGATACTCCCATAACCTTCCGTACGGAAATAAGAAGTACTGCTGTACCATAGAAAGTTCAGCACACGCCAGGTGCAGTTCGTCCGGTCTGTCATTTTAGGTTCTGTTCGAGATTACAAACTAAACTGTGTCACAAGGAGAATAATACGTGCAGAATAGTACGAATATGCTTAGGGAACTGAGGAATACATGCACAGTTTTGCAGTGGCAAATCCTGATACAGAACCCAGGTTTAATGGAAGAAGGCATTACATACCTAAGCGACAGACCTCACCACCAGATCAGGGCTCCCCATTGCAATTTGGTAAGAAATGAAAAAGACAGATATTACTTAGGGGTATGACCATAGATGTCAAACATTTAAATTCGTAAAAAGTGTGAAAGAATCTGCACTTGTTGAAAGTGGCTCAAAACTAGGCGAAATTAGGGACTAGTTTGGAATCGGCTTTTAACTACCAAAAGATTATCGATATGTTTATTGTCGGGTAGCAAACATAGCTGCCGAGATTCAAACCAGGTACGTTAAAAATACAAGCCTCAAGTACTATTGCGTACCTTAAAATTAGGGACTTGGGTTCATAAAAATATGTGACAATGATGAGTGGAATTTTTTAAAAGTCCGTATTATTTATGGTGAAAAAAGTGCTCTTTCAGACCAGCTCTAAGATCCAGGCGGCGGTCCATCGAATATCGTACTCTTAGTAATACAGTGGTAATGCTGGAATAGGCATGAGGTACAAAGGGGGAATAAAAATGTGACAGCAATTACGTAGTCCGGAGCATTCATCAGAATGGACAACTAGCTTGGATGAGACCCAGACCTATGACGCTGAAAATATGGTAATGAAATTTCAGTTTCTATTAACAGCGAAGAGTTTTGAATATCAGCTAATCAAGAAAGTCAAGCAGAGGTTTCATCTCAAGGGTTAAAAGTTACCACTTGAAAGTGTAATACGAAATACTGGGATCACCGTTCCTTGATAACACGAACTGGAACACTCAGAAGGAAATCATGTACAACAAACGACTACAAGATCACGTTTAACACAGGCTTTTTTAATGACGGTGAAGAGCAACGGTTGAATATGATTAATGTGCTGTAGGGATGTTTTGAATTTACCCACTGGGACTTCAAAGAGAAGAAAATCCTCATTGAAAGGTTTATTACACAACTGTACCAGGAAGCGGTTGCGATGTGGAGGGCAGGGTGGGAGTTGGAAGGGGTGCATGGGGAGGCCATCTGACCCCATACCCCCAGACCCAGCAGCTGGCTAGTAGACACTGTCGGGCGTGTGGCCGACGTGTGCCCCCCACCCTCAGACAGCTGCTGCCGTACAGACATAAAACTCTCTATAAATCGTAGAAAAGGGGTACAAGTATCGACATAAGCATAGCGATTTATTGTCGTTCAGAGGCAGTACAGATAAGCTTAATATCTGGGGTGGTCCCAGCTGCTCGTCGCCAATTATTTGTTATGTGCCATATGCATAAAGCGCCTTAAAAGAATGAAAAAAATGGAAGGTCGGAGAGTTGCCTTCCAATATTTCACGTCTCTAACTACTAATTTTAACACCTTATTTAATAAGCTATAAATTTGCTCCTTAATTAACATCAAACTACCAGCAAACGGAATTCAAACGAAGCTTTCTCCCGGAATTGATCATAATGAATTACATGTCAATGGCTTATTTATAGCCTAATATTTTTAGACGCTCATACATTTATAACGTCTCGTTCAGACGTGTAATGCCGGGTTCGGGAGTTTAATGCTTTATTATTATTATTACATATCTGTGGCAAATGTTAACCCGTTCAGTATGAAATAACGTGAAATGTTTGCACATATTCCAAGCACGTTCTTACAGTTCCGACCATCTAAACGAACCTTATTATTTGCTACTTGTGTAAATACAGGGTCCGGCAGAAAAAACCTTACGATTTTTAAGTTACAATAAAATGAAAAGTATACTATCTTTTAACGTGAATTTATTACTAAAATTATCTTTATCTGAAAGCATTTTAATTACAATATTCACTTCCTGAATATGGTGTCTGTGAGGTGGCGTCCGTTGTAGTCAGCACATTCCCGCAAACGGAGGACTTCTGACAAAAGCCTGACGCAATCGTTGGATGTTCTCAGGAGTTCTGAGTGAAGTTTCTGTTCCTGGACTTTCCTTTTTGCGGCAGACGCTGTTTCTCGGAAGTTTCTCACCCACAACAGTACAGTATTGCGACTAGGGACACTGTCGTTCCGATGAATGTTGAAGTGCTAACGAAATATCTGCTGAGTCACAGAGACAGAATCGTTGTTTTAGAAATACGTCTCCACAGCAAAAGCCCGATGCTCTACAGACCAGCACTCCATGGCAACTGAAATGCTTTGAGTCTCGCTAGAAGGGCGCTCAAGGAAAAATTCCCCACACCAACGGTTCCACTCACAGCTGTGTTGCAAAATCGTCAGGTATATCTGCCGGACCCCGTACTCAATAGGAAAGCCAGTAAGATAGAAATACTTGCGATATATATATATATATATATTACTTTCCCAATTTTTTAGAAGGTCCTAATATTGCAAACAGTGGCTACAGACTTAAATAAAATATTTTAATTTACGTTAACAACTTATGTACGGAGAGTCATTCCTTAAAATTAAGTTTATGTTGATCTTTGTGGCCTAGAAGCAAAACAAATATTCTACCACATAAGTGTACATCCACAATGACCTATCAAATTTAATAATTTTTTTATAAAATTTTGCAGAAAAATATAGGGATAAACGGGTCTTCACAACGTTCAAATTATTCGTTCATTTAATCGTTGAAAACTTCGTACTTACTATAAGTACCACCAGGTTTGACAGCAAAAAATTCTACGTTCTGCTTACACAGGATATTTATGTGTTCTGTATGGATCTCAAAATTCGCTATACAGAATTAACTGATTATTTTTCGTAACCGAGAAGAAATGTGTTTACCACACAGTACGAACTCAGCAGAAGCTTAAATAAAATTCAGATTCATTGAAGAATTTATAGGGTTGATTAACAATGAACACAAGTGCTCAAATTAGAAAAAATAAAAATGATTTTTCATATTCTTCGACTCAATGTCTGATATGAAGTAAAGCTACCTACATCTTTGAAAAAAAAACATGTCATGCATAATGCAAAGTATTTGTCCTTGTAGATTTTTTTAAAAATCAAATAATACAAAAAAAAAATCTGAATTTAAATTTTTGCACAATAAATCTTACAACACGATAAGGAATCTATCCAGAATTACGTAACCTAACTTCAAGGTACAACAATACTGCTTTAAGTTGAAAATCCCGCTGTGTTTCAACTAATAATTACACAGTGGCAATCAATACAACTAGCGTGTATGTATTTTATTAGTTCAAAGTGTTTCGACCTAACAGTAGGTCACCTTCCGGGACTATAAACTGTATAAAATATATAAGTGCCTGATGATGACCTATTGTTAAGTCGAAACATGTTGCACTGATAAAATACAACATGCACGCTTAGTTGTGTTGACTTTCATTGCGTAATTAGTACTAAAATTTCTAGCAACCCTTTTCTTGTAACGCAAGTGGTATCACGCTAAGTAGTTGCTATACAAAGTGTTAAGTGTTTTGGTCTCTGTTAATTTGTGTTTGAGAAAAATAGAGAATTTTGCGTGTTGTGGCATTTATCAATGTTCGAGGATGTTCAGATAAAAACTATTACAGTCTGACTACAGAAATGGAAAGAGGAGACGCTTTATTTGAACACATCGTCAAAGCAAATTCCTCCATGAATATGACGCTCATGTGAGCTTTGATCTCTTTATCAAATTGCCCTCTTTTCTTCCAATTTATTTAAAACTTGATTCCTCGAATACGTTTACATTCGGAACGAAGTTCTATGTGATGGCATAGCCACCTTCAGTTCCAGAGAGCAAAATTATTCCTGAAAACGAAGCAGGAGCCCACCTCTCTTCCTTAAGGCAATAAGTAATAATCCCCTATAAAAGATACAGCTTATTATGCTCTGACAACTGCGTCTAATCATAACATGATCCGAATAGTGTAAATATTTGCTATCATAAAGCATAATTAGGAATTAGCGTTTTGTTTTGGAATGAAAGTATTTTGTTACGCGTAAGATGACGTTTCAACTGTCTGGGATGAAAAATACCAAATGAAAAAAGGTAGGATGACTGAAAATTATACATTCGAGGTTGACAGTTTGGAAGGAACAGGCAGTAAAGTTATAAAATCTATGGCTATTAAATAAAGAAAGACATCGCGCAGCTCCTAAATTTGACATTTGAGGACCAAATCAAGTATACGTTATTTAGCGTTGCAGCTTCTCCCAAACCACGCTCCGTTAGGTTTATGTAGTGTCGAATAATAAGTATGCTTTCTAAACTTGTTTAAGTCCTCTCGCATATGTTTAATAAAAAATTTAGCAAAATAAACATCGAATATCTGATGATACTGCACAAAACTCTCACTGAAACCTTCTGTTTGTTAAGTGAGGTGACGTCAGAGTTATCTAAGCACATTTACACAACAGCCTGAACGCTCGTGTGGAGCGATATATGGCTTTGATGAAAATTATTGGAAAGGGAAGAACGTGAGGGTTCTATAATTTAAACATTGAAACTATTTTGCAAGAGTCTCGTTACTTAATAGCCAAACATAATATATGTTGTAATTACTGTAGCAGTATATCCCTGTAATAAACAAGGACAGAGAACGAACAATATCTCCAAATCTCCTGAAATATTTCGCAGATTAAATAGTCTTGACAAACAATGAGGAGGTAAAAGACTACTTTCAGAAAATAGAGGAATGCGCCGTCGATCACAAATCTATTAATATTCATTTAATATATTAGGCCTATATATACTGCACGTTTCGCCCTTTTTTTGTCCATCATCAGCTATATCAAATCACAACATTTTTTCCAGGGAGGAATGACTGCAACAGTAACATTAACACTTCCTTAAAAGTCCCTGTTAATTCATTATTCGCCAATAATCGTATAATTCGACGCCATGTAACTTGGTGTAAAATACTGACAGCGTCATAGAATAAAATGCAGGCTTAAATATGTGTGTCTATAAATATTTTAAATCGTGGGACATTCGGGAGTTGTGACAACATGACATTTGGAACAGTAATTATGAAGGCAGCAAGAAGGATCTCCCCCCCCCCCAAAAAAAATAAGTTCCATCTGAAAGAAGGTCGCATCCCAGACGAACTACTGTAGTAGGTTCCAGCAGAAGTAGTGTAATATCACAGAAGAAATGCTACATTATGTTCCAACTGAAAGAGTCTCATATCCCAAAACAACTATTACAGTACGTACCCTCAAAGACTATCATATTCCAGAAGCAATATACTACATTAGTAGTTTTAAAATATGTGTTTTACGAACCGAGCTACTAATGTGCATTTTGAACCTCGTTTTTTGCCTGTACAAATACCACTTACACTGCAGCAGATATGTCAACTGCCTGTTATATTGATCATTGAGCGCTCTCTAGTTTTTTCATGTAAATGACGTCATGAAAATCCGCAATTTGCCCACACCTTATACTCGCACGTGATTTGCATAGTTCTTGCCACTTATACCGATACTTCCCTAAATACCATTAATCGGCCGCCCTTTATAATGAAGGCTGTCAAGGCTTTCTGTAAGGTAGGAACTGAGTCTCCAAATACAATTGAGATTAATTTTGATCTTCAAAGAGGTAAGTAAATAAACATGACTTTTACATTCCCGGTTACAAGATAATTAACGACACTTATCTTGTGAACAGATAAATAAATAAATCGTCCAACATCCTGGGGTTCAATATCAACACCAACAAATCCAAAATGGTAATTAGAAGCAGTTTAATTACAGATTATCCTGCAACATGTTTCAGGCCACTTTATACAGCTGTCTTCAGGAAGGTACAAACAAACCTCATGGAAGCCGTCAACTGTATCCGGTGCTTCACAACTAATTTACTTGGATGGTGGTTTACTGCATTGCACCTTCCATGCTCACCATCCATCAAAACGTTGTATACTTCACAATATCATTTCAGCTGCATATTTTAAGCTTACTTTTACAATTTGTGTTTATACTCTGATTATACGAGTATTTTCTTTGATGAGAAAGTTCTCAAACTTGTGTAATTGTAATTGTACACTTGTTTCTACCACCCTGAAGATAGCCACAAATAAAATAACCGAAACATTTAGGACGATAGTCTGTAACTAAACTACATCTTCTTATAAAAACCCAAAGAGATGCATTAATTTCTCAAATTTAGTTTTGGAATAGAACTCTACGTGTTTCGGACAGGTTTTCTGTCCATCATCAGGAGTCTATTACTGTATACACAGCAATAGTTATATGTCATGCAGGTTATGCTGACTGCTTGCTGTAGCAAAAAGCATAATCTGTATGACACATACCTATTGCTGTGTATGAAGTAGTGGGCTCCTGATGATGGGCAGAAAACCTGTCCGAAACACGTAGAGTTCTATTCCAAAACTAAGTTTGAGAAATTTGTGCATCTCGTTGGTTTTATTTTAAGAATACATCACGATGCACGGTCCTTTGAATGTCAAAAAAATAAACTACATCTAATTACCATTGTTCATTTCTTGGTACTGATTGGTACTTATATACGTATGATTAATGTACGAAATTTGAACCGTATAAAATTCTACGGTTCAAGTGACGTGGCTTCCTCTCTAAGGGTCGATAGTAGAATGACTACAGAATGATCAGGTGGGTAGGATTTGAAAGGGTGTGGTAGTGGCCTAGTCTAGCTAATACGGTGACGTTTTTCTGGAGGTACAAAGGAAAACCTTGTAAATCCCACGTCAGTATAGCCGCTGTCCGCCATAAATTCGAACCGAGCACCGTCTATATAGAATTCCAGTGCGTGGCAGCTATAGCACCCAGCTCGGTCCAGCATTATGCAGCTGTAACCCAGTCACAAATGGAGCAGTGCCACATTTCCATCCTGCATGTGCACCACACAGTAAACAACACGTGATGAACTGGAAACGGCGTGGAGCGGTTTTGTACTTGCAACAAAAACACTATACAGCAGCTGTTTCGATACGTGATATCAGGCATCGCGAGATGCGACCGGAAGTACAAGCTGCTATGTGTACAGTCTCAACAAAATGTAATCTGGAATCCATGTTTTTTCCAACGTAGAACAGAAAAGTCTTTTTTACCACCATGAAGCAGCAGCATCCCTCTTGAGAAGCTAATATAGTCAATTCTCGCTATCTACCGTCTCATTATCCTACTCAAATCCCCGCTATTGAACAAAATTTCGTATTATTATTATTATTATTATTATCATCATCATCATCATCGAATTTCTAACTTCTCAGCTTTGGCTGGAAAATATTCACTTATCCTGGGATGTAGTAAACAACAGGATTAGGCTCGGTGGTCTTATTTGTAGTTTAAAAAGTTACTTACAATTGAACATGTGCCAAGAATTACAGATTTTTACAATTGTGTATATGTATTCTGGTGCAAGTTAGGCCTTGTTAGACTTTGTGATAGTTACTTTGGAATTACTCCCGTAGATGATATTACTATCGGGATCACTTGTGCTGCCTTTTGCTTCCACATAGCACATATTTCATTATTATTATTATTATTATTATTACCATTTAAAATAATGGGAAAGACCCGCTATCCAATTAATCACTATCAGACCCGTTTATCAAGAATGAATTAAGAGTTGGATAACGAGGGTTACGTACTTCCTCAGTTAGTCAAGAAGTTTTCCACATTTTGCGGGAATTTATTGTCGTGTTGCAAGAGCCTTCAAGGTTTTTCTGACTAATGTAAAAATGTGGGCGGAAACCTCCACCGAAACTTTGGTATCGACAAGTATGTGGCATTCTAAAGTAAGGGAGGGGATTGTCGGATAGGTCCGATAATTCCAGATTCCCCTCTCTACACAATTCTATAGCTGCAATTTTCCAACGAAGAGTGAAGTATGCTGTCATTTCAAAGAAGTAAAACTTTTGATAAGCAGTGTCAATAGATATAGCAAGGGTAATAATTTCATTGAACGCTATCGACACTTTTATGGAGTACAGATGTGCCAATCTTACTGCTGTTGCTAGGCCGATGATGTAACTCTTTCTTGATACTGCTTACGTTATTAATTATGTATTTTGCAATCGTTTTTAATAGTCTTCCTATTATTATTTTCATCGCTGTCGCTGACGGTGTAATGAATATCCTACGGGCTGGACAAACGAGAATCCGTGATTCGACTCCCGGCAGGGAAAAGAAAACATTTCTTTTCTCTAACGGTCTGTATCTCATCTGGGGCCTATCCAGTCTTCTACTCAATGGGTATTGGAAGCAAATCAGACGAAGTCCGAAATTGACCACTTAAGTCTTTCTAGTGCCGAGGTTAAGAAAATGTGGAGCCATACATCCATTTTCATATTTGCTCTTTTGTATGCCCAAAGACATCAATATTCTTACCGTTATCGTCGCCTTTGAATCATTGTTAGACATACATCGTATTGTTGACATAACAAGTGTACTGTCTTGAGTAACGCAACGCTATGTGCTCAGTTACAACGTTTCGCTGACACCTGGTGTTTCCCTCTTCAGGATTTAAGAATAAATCGTTCACGAAAAGCAGGGAGATATTTAAAGATGGGAGGAGAGGAATCAGGGGCAGTGAGAGAAAGTGAACAACTAGATGCTGATGAAAATAGTCGAAAGAGACAATCTTAGATTTTAACACATCCCTGAAGAGCACTTAGAGAAGATCAGATCTCACACCTAATTCGTGTTCTTTAAAGTCAAGGAATTCAAAGTCAGTAGCCAATAACAAATGCGAGAAGGCTCATTATTTTTGTTTGGATGCTAATAGCCTAGATAAAAATATGATAAAACATTACGATCGGAAAGACAGCAGTGAAATGGCGGCGACAGAACACCCTGCCATTGATGGGTAGGAATCTTTACAATGCAATACCAGTTACGCAGAAAGCTAACAAACCTCTTCCATAAATTATTCATGAGATTTATCAATTGGAACAATTTGTTATCAGAACAGACGATCTCAAATGCGAAAAATAGAGTTAACAATTTTAATCAGATAAACCTAATATGGCGTCCGGTTTGATTATATTTATACGAAGATTTGATTGGTACATTTTTTTACTAGATGGAAGAGCATTTCTTTGTTCGTAGAAGAAGTTCTTCGAATCCTTCTGGCAGAAACACGTCGTCTTGTCTTTCATATTAACAACCAACCGCCTTTCCTTGGATAAGAGGCATTAACCTTTGCAAGATGAGTTTATTTTAGCACAGGCTAATTTTCTTATCACTCATGGCAATTGAGATTCAATTTTAAATTCGAAAGCACTCAAAAGACGCAGTAAGAGAGGTAGCTATACATTTTACTCAAACTTCTTTTTTGGCGCGACAGCCCCCAGTGGGCCAGGGCCTCCTCATTCACGAGGTTTATAGATCACACACAACGACGCACCACAGTCTGCAGGACTCCTCTGGACGGGTGATCAGCTCGTCGCAGAGACCTCTACCTGACAACACACAACACTCACAAAAAACATCCACGCCCCGGTCGGATTCGAACCCACAATCTCAGCAGGCGAGGGGCTGCAGACCTACGTCTTACATCGCGCGGCCATTGGGACCGGCACTGAAACTTTATATATTATAGACTTCAGACCAAGTGAAACGTTGTTACTTAGTGATATTTTACTTTAAGCTTATTAAGTTTAGAAAAATTCTCCACAAATTTTAAACAAATGAATGATATCAGTTGCATTACCCCATCACAAATTTCTTAAAAAAAAATACATGCACTTTTCCCCTTAAACTAATAATAATAATAATAATAATAGACATGGCTGTTCGATAAAACATAATCTGCGAAAAACAAAGCATGACAAATGTAACAAATACAAAGACTACGCAATCGCAGTAGTAATACATGGAAGCAGGGAGCAGTGTAGGTTGCTCCGCTCAATTACAGCGACATGACCGTCATAACACAACTATATTGTCAACTATGCATAACATGTCAACGTGCTATGTATAATTGACAATATAGTTGTGCTATGACGGTCATGTCGATGCGTAATTGTTTCCTTATGTTTTAGCTAACACAACGGGGATGACACTCCTTAAAGTTGTTCCGCTCGTAACACCAGCTACGGGAACAAGGCCTTGCTCTGTCTTGCCTAGTCTACAAAAGCTCATGTTCATGCACAGCTACACCAGTCTGTTTTGCTCAATACCTACGCAAAACTTCGAAGGTTCTTAAACACACACACAAGCACACACATACACACACACACACACACACACACACACACACACACACACATATATATATATATATATATATATATATGCTTTTTAATTTTGCTTTAGAATATGCTATTAGGAGGCTTCAGGTAAACCACGATGGCTTGAAACTAAATGGTACACATCAGCTTCTGGCTTATGCCGACGATGTTAATATACTGGCAGGAAGCATACATACTCTAAAGGAAAATGCAGAAGCTTTAGTAACTGCTACTACTAAGTAGATGGTCATGTCTCGAGATCAGAATGCAGGACGAATTCAGAGTGTAAGGATTGATAATAGTACCTTCGAGAGAGTGGAAGAGTTTAAATATTTGGGAACAACTTTAACAAATCAAAATTCTATTCCGGAAGAAATTAAGAGCAGATTGAAGTCAGGAAATGCTTGCTATCATTCGGTGCAGAACCTTTTGTCTTCCAGGTTGCTATCCAAAAATTTAAAGATCAAGATATATAAAACTATAATTTTGCCGTTTGTTTTGTACGGGTGTGAAACTTGGTCGCTTACATTGCGGGAGGAAAGAAAGCTGAGGGTGTTTGAGAACATGGTGTTGAGGAGAATATTTGGACCTAGGAGGGACGAGGTAACGGGGGAATGGAGGAGTTTGCATAACGAGGAGCTAAATG
>Ga0123352_10009849_pt1 | contig 14989 bp, 4 predicted proteins | sample TergutLab28metaG_FD_89700 | JGI IMG/M metagenome (GOLD analysis project Ga0123352, IMG submission 89700) | Labiotermes labralis P1 segment gut microbial communities from Petit-Saut dam, French Guiana - Lab288 P1 | ecosystem: Host-associated > Arthropoda: Insects > Digestive system > Gut ... | reverse complement strand
AGCTACCAATCTACGGCAACTAGCTACCAATCTACGGCAACTAGCTACCAATCTACGGCAACTAGCTACCAATCTACGGCAACTAGCTACCAATCTTCGGCAACTAGCTACCAATCTACGACGCGTAACATCTCAGAAGAGCAAGGATCTCAATTTACACCGAGGAGGAAGACTGTAATCACACATTCCACTTGTTCGTGACGCCCAAAACGTGCATTGTAACGTCACATCCCGTCTGTTCCTTATGTCCAAAACGTGCATTGTAACGTCACATCCCGTCTGTTCCTTATGTCCAAAACGTGCATTGTTACGTCACATCCTGTCTGTTCCTTACCTCCAAAGCGTGCATTATTACATGATATCTTGTCTGTTCCTGACGTCCAAAGTGTGCATTGTTACGTCACATCCCGTCTGTTCCTTACGTCCAAAATGTGCATTGTTACGTCGCATCCTGTCTGTTCCTTACGCCCAAAGAGTGCATTGTTACGTGATATCTTGTCTGTTCCTGACGTCCAAAGCGTGCATTGTTACATGATATCTTGTCTGTTCCTGACGTCCAGAGCGTGCATTGTTACGTCACATCCCGTCTGTTCCTTACGTTCAAAGCGTGCATTGTTACGTCACATCCCGTCTGTTCCTTACGTTCAAAGCGTGCATTGTTATGTCACATCCCGTCTGTTCCTTATGTCCAAAGCGTGCATTGTTACGTCACATCCCGTCTGTTCCTTACGTCCAAAGAGTGCATTGTTACATGATATCCTGTCTGTTCCCTAATTCAAAGCATGCATTGTTGCGTTATATCTTGTCTCGTATTTGCCACCAATTAACCTTTAACGTCGTCACCATCCGCCATGCTCCTCATCCGGCTCCCAATCCAGTGCCAGCGGTACACAAACCGCTACCGCCGACAACTGCTTAATAGACAGAACCCTACATTACCGGCAACGAATCTCTTCAAAGTTATGACTCAATAAAACGCCCCATCGGCCTCCACCCTTCCTTCCTTCCTTCCTTAAATAGGCTACATAATAATTTCTTAACACATAAAATCACAAAAGAACCGCCCCCGTGTGCCCAAATATCAAACAAGTTCAACCAGTTGATCTCTTTCCGAGACACATCAGCCAGACCTACGACTCCGTCATTTCTTCCGACGAGACGAAAACACCTCGACTTTCTACAAAAACACAAACCTCTCTCTTTCTAAAGACATAAAAGTGGATGCAACCCTTGTATAAAGGAGAAGACACCCTTGTCGGCTCAGAGAAAAGAGGGGTAAGTTGTATGCACAGCTATATTTGTTTGCACAAGACTTAGATTCCACAAACAAATCTTCTCTATACTTGTTACTAGAGGGCTTTGAGATACACCGCCATAGCCTACTGAATGCATGTTGCATTACAGACTACAGTTTCTTTTTCAGACACTTGGTACAGATGGTTCCTTTCACAAACGTCTGGAGCCAAACTCGGAATTGGATACGAGATGGATAACACGTAAATTAATTTGAACTGTGCAACAGAAATTCCTGTTTTCCAGCTGACTCTATGAAACACAGTCTTTACTGAGAAGCTGAAGGTGGGTCGGCTGGTCATTAGATTTTTGTTCTTTCATTGAAATAGACATTCAGCTCTGTATTCAGGAAGTCCTAAACTGTGTCTGTCTTCAATAACGGAAATCGAGTAACGCATCTTCTCGGCTTATTGCTAAAATACCCATTCAATTGTCTGGCCACGCAGGTCTGCGACACCCAAGTGTTCAGGCAGCAAACTAATATTTCACCTGCTCCTCACAACTCTTCCTTCCTAACTTCATTACACCAAAATTTTCCTCCTGTTAGAGCTACAGCATTTAGGCCTCCAATTCTCTTTCCGCGTCACATAAATCGCGTTACATTTGAATACCGTAGGAGACCAACTTCCTTTCCCATATTTACTGTAAACTAGCTGATTGATCAAACACGTAACGGTCTATGAAACAGAGGCATAAAGCTAATTACAACGTTTAAAGTTGTGTATGACATACGCAAGAGATAAACGTGTCACATAACACCGAACAAGAAAATCAATAGAAAACAAAGCGCTGTGTCATAAACTCAATACAAGGTAAACGACAAATACTCAGTCAAACTTACAATTTTTCCGTGGCTAAATGTTTCGGATTGATCAATGCGAAACATTTAGCCACTAGAGGAAAAAATGTGTAAGTAGTATTTGACTGAGAAATTGTCGTTAACCTTGCAATGGGTAAACGTCAAGCAATCCATAACACTTGTGTGCTGGGCGCACAGTGTCAAGCAACTTTAGGATAAGCTGGAGAAACTGAGTGTAAAGAGGAGTGATGTTTTAGAATAGGTCCAAATAGGGCAAAAGGCGAATATCTACAAAAAGGGAGACGAAGAGACAATGTTCGAAAAACAGGAGATTTCTTGGCCAGGTGAATGAATATGAACTTTGGACAGTAAGTCCAGTAGCATGCACTGAATGACTAAGCGAGTGTGTGAGTGAATGAGTTAGTTAGTTAATTAGTTAGTTGGCTGGTTAGTTGGCTGGTTAGTTAGTTAGTTAGTTAGCTAGCTACTGGAAAAGAAAATAATGAATGGTGGAAAACAAGCAAAAATTAAGAAAAATAAGGAAATAAATTATTTTAAATCGGCTTGATTCAAAATGCAATACAGCATCAGTAAGTAGGTCACACTTGCATTAAATGTGACAGCAGTAATTACGCTCTACACCGATCCCGTTGGCCGTGCGGTCTAAGGCGTGGGTCTTGAACTGCTCGTTTACTGAAATCGCGGATTTGAATCCCGATGAAGGCACAGATTTTCGTTTTATGTGTGTGTGTGTGCATGTGCGTGTGTGTGTGTGTGTGTTTGTGCTGTCTTGGCCTAATCTTGGCTGGTGCATCGCAGTAAAACAGTGAGGTGCTCTGCACACCACAGTCAGACAGCAGTACATTCAGCGCTATATTTATGACTTCTTACACACAAGTACAGGAAATCCCAAACGTAATAATTAGGTCCAATATATAGTCTATCAAAAGAATGAGACTCTGTTGAGCAAAGAACTGTTAATTTACACACTAAAGTCGGCTTAAACTCAGGGCCAAGCATTCATCTCATGCCTTATCAAGATTTTAATCATTTACACGTTTTCTAAAAGTTCTGTCGCTGTGATGCTTGGGCAAACAAAATCTTCTATCTTGTTGCCGTTTTAAGAACAAAACTGGCCACGCCAATTCACATAACGTAGCCTGTAGTCTGTGAATTAACTGCATGGACTGCGATAGCTAAGGGTCACAAGAATTACTCTGAAACAACGGAGTGAATCTGAAGCCACGGATCTGAAAGTGCGGATGAGTGCTTACTTGTTTTGGAACGCGGTTCACGGGGTCCGTCCACTGTCACCTTGATTGCCTTGTTGTACGTCGCCATCTGCGGGGGTGAAGAACTCACCGTGATTGTCAGGGTGAAACTCTTTCCTGTAACAAGAGACAGTATTATAGGCCTACTGATCAACAACGTGGCAGTATCTCCTGCAACAGAAGACAGAATAGAATAGAATTGGATTGAATTGAATTGAATAGAGTGGAATAGAATAGAATAGAATAGAATAGAATAGAATTAAATTGAATTAAATAGAGTGGAATAGAATAGAATAGAATGGAATAGAATAGAATTAAATTGAATTAAATAGAGTGGAATAGAATAGAATAGAATAGAATAGAATAGAATAGAATAGAATAGAATAGAATAGAATAGAATAGAATAGAGTGGAACAGAATAGAATAGAACAGAATAGAATAGAGTGGAACAGAATAGAATAGAGTGGAACAGAATAGAATAGAATAGAATAGAGTAGAATAGAATAGAATAGAATAGAATAGAATAGAATAGAGTGGAACAGAATAGAATAGAATAGAATAGTGATTGAATTCGAGCCCTTTTGGTCCCGATGCACCTTGGTCTTTTAAACGGGCCCTTCGTGTCCCATAATCTGATATCAAGTCTAGGGACTCCTGTTCCATTTCTGAAGTTCCATGTTGCCCTCAGACTCAGGTTTCTGAAATCTTCTGGGTCCAAGAAAAAGGAGCCCAAATAGGTACATCTGAGTGAAACCAAGGCTTCCCAGTCACACAGAACGTGGGCTGAGGTTTCCTCTCTGTCCCACACCTCCCACATAAGGGACTACTAATCAGCCCCATATGGATATCTTCGCAGAGTGTTACGTCCTATAAGGAGGCCGGTAAAAACCCTGGATTGTGTCCTGTTAAAATACAGTAGCTTGGTATTTACATGACCCGAAATCCGTTTTCGAGCCTGTCCCTGGGTACTAATAAGACCCTGCAACAGGAGATAAAGCTGTAGGACTCTACTAATCATTCTGACACACTTTCCTGTAATAAGCACACAGCCGTATCGAATTCAGTCGGTCAACTTGAAGCAACATGGCACGAGGTCTGACACGTTCCAAAAATAACTCTTCTTTCCCGAAGATCGAGGTAGCAGCTTTCTCAGACATGCTTTTACCTATTTACCAAACCACATGACGTCCCCTGAATGCAGCATTCTTTAAAATTTATCGTAATTCTGCAGAGTGATTAATTCGGTGCCACACACTTCACCTAGGTCAATAGAATTGGAAGTCAAATAAATTTTACATCAAAGCAAACTCAGTATCGAATTCCACTGTACTAATCAAGATATTTCCATTTAAGACATAAGGAAGAAAGTGTCTCATGCCGCATCCGTTCCGTGCACCACATTTTGATTATCTTGGCGGAGCTTCTATTTCTGGACCGGACATTGTAAGGAGCCGAGCTGTAATCGATTAGACTTAGAGAAGAAATGTTATAGGCAGCATGTTCCAAGAAAACATAGGAAGGCTAACAACGGCCTGCAGCAGGTATATCACACGTTACAGTGAGTGGCGTCACCGGTTCCGAGATGTAGTTGAATGTACTCAGAGCACAACAAATCAAGTGCTTTTGTAAACTTGTTGGTGTACAAGAGAACTGCGCTCTTCTGCGTTCTTACGCGGCGAGTAGTGGTAATTTCTTACGGACGTTTCGGAACAACCTATCGACCCCATTCTCAAGGATCAAGAATTCAAAAGACACTAATCACTGCGTAATAAGGACGCAGTTCTCACCTGCTTCGCGGTGGAAGTCTCAAAACACATATTATTTGTTCGCACTTTACAATATGCTTTCACCCTTTTGGGTGTGCGTGTGCGCGTGCGTGTGTGTGCTTGCGTGTGTCTACACCCGTAGTTAAGGAAATAAGTTCATAGAATTTTTATGAATACGGTAATGAACTTCGCGTTATCCATATTCCGTGCATTAACACTTTAAAGACGAAGCGCAAGCTGCTTTATTTAAAAGGTCCAGACCGTACCGCGCAGTAAACACTTCATCTCGGTTATAAAAACCAATCAGTTTATGCTGTAAGTGGCATAAGTCGCTGTTTGTTCTCAGATAAATACAAAACACGTAAATACAGTGTGGGCAGAGCGTACTGTTGTTGAATGCTAAACCTGTCGGTGCACCACCTATCCATAAAGGTTTTAAAGGTTGATTGAATATATGTAATATAACATTATTACCAACAATATGTACACTAGTGAAATATGTTTTATAACCAATCTATTTCACTAGTGTCGAATCCTTTGTTATTACTGTCATGCTATTCATACGATACTCTTCCATAAACGTCGAGGAATTTCGCGACTGGCTGAGGAACTGTTAGTGTGTCAAGAAGGACTACGTTTTGGAGGTGGACTTAGTCACAATTTTTTTTAACTGAACAAGCTACACTGACTGTGATCGCGAGATCGAATCTGGGCGAGTCGCTACCTACCGATCATTACCACATCGTTCCAGGATTAAAGTAAAGCACTGGCTTATACAGATTTAAAGACGAACGCAAGAAGACGATACTAAGATACGATGGCTGGTAACACACGACCTTAAGGCCTGAATGCAAGCAGTAGGAGAGATCGCCCCACGGTTTTACAAATGCATCAACTGTAGTAGAACTTTGAATAAAATTACAGCTAAACTGCTCTTACAATAAAGAACCAAAAAAAAATTAAATTTTTTTGTGACAAACCCCTCTATGTGTCTCAAAAAAATCTATGCAGATAAGTAATGGGTTTGTATAGGCACGCACGCATGTAAGAAGTACCTAGGCGTACGCTTGCTTGCGTACGTATTTTTGAACAATTTATACGCAAGCGTGCATTCCTCTATAAGCACATGTTCATAATAATTTCTTCTCAAGTAGTTCAAAGACTTTCGAAACTTCGAAGCAAAACTCTTAGAAAAAAAAAAGGCACTGTACAATATAACGTAACACTGTGTGGCGTTCGTTTAATGTTCATACCCCCGCGGCTCTCTTAAGAGTCTAACACATTTCACTCCAAGAGATGGTTTGTGGTGATTGTATATGGCCGACAAGCACTTAACGTAAAGGAACCAAAAATTTTTGCCCGATTTTAACCAAATGTGCATTTTCCCCAACGTATTTTCGTAACACTCTCCAACGTCAAATTTCATGAAAATGTCTCCAGTAGGAGCGGCGCTAAAATACAGGGTGTCGCAGGAGTTGAAGTCAGTACTTCGGGATTTAATTCCAGAGTTGATTCTGAGTCAAAAAAACTTCGTATACTCAGGGGTACATTTGACAACGATTCAGGAATTATGATGTGGTGCGGATACATTCACTCAGCGTGTGGTGTTCGCCAGACTCTCATGCGCGGAACACAGAAGCGGGCAGAAATTCTTCTTGTACTAGTGCGTGGACTACACTGGACCATGTAAATAATGTTTTAATCTTCCTCCACATTTCGCTATACTTGACGTTCAGCACGGCGGCTTACACCTGGAATGGAAACTTTTACTCGCACAACTTAGTGAACGCGAGTGAACACACGTCTGTCGGGGATTCGTCGTCGAGGATACCCTAGCCGAAGTCCTTTGACAGCAGCAGTGGTGTTACCGTTGCAAAACCCGTAAACAAAATGCATATCGGTGTATTCTTCATAGGAAAATGGCATTTTTACAGTTACTGTTCACTGAACAGTTGCCACAGCACGACATGAAAGCTCAGTTTGCTATCTGAAGCACTCCTGGTCTTGTATCATGAGTTAGCCCGCCCAGTGCGCACCCGCTACACTTTAACTGCTCCAAACTCAGCAACCGTTACAAATCGGACCCATGTGTACGTATACAGTATGATATTTCCGACTCAGAATTAGCTCTGTTATTAAACCCTGCAGTACTGACCTCAACTGTGAGAGTCTAACGAACATTAAACAGAGAAGGATTGTATCAGTACCACATCCAGCACATTTTCAGCATCTTGAACTTGCGGACATGTGTAGCTGGTTGTAATTGTGCCGTTGGATTAATTATAACTCCCATATGATTCGTAACATTTTGTTCACCGAGGAGACCCACTTTACCAGCGATGTAGTCAACAATACAAGGAACTCCCATTTATGGGATCGTGATAATCCTCAATGAACTGTCGAAAGCAATTACCAACATCGCTTTTCCGTAAACGTGTGGCGTGGTGTCATTGGTGACCAACTGATTGGTCCGCACATTTTTCCGCAACATGTGACAGGTGATATTTACGCCAACATTTGCAAGATGAACTACCAGCACGTTTAGAGAATGTTCCTCTACAAACACGACGACAAATGTATTGCCAGCATGACGGAGCGCCGCCTCATTTCAGTAAGACAGTATCTGAATCATAAATTCCCAAATCGATGGATTGGTCGTGGCGGTGCACAGAATTGACCGCCACGGTCACCGGTTCTGAACCCATTAGATTACCATGTGTGGGGTAACATGAAAGCTATGGTGTATGCACACAAGGTGAACACGAGAGAAGAACTATTCAAGCGAATTCTCAGCGCTGCAAGAAGCATCAACAACGCTGCAGTGCTTCGTAAGGTTACAAGTTCTCTGGCCACACAAGTCAGAAAATGCATCCAAGCAGATGGAGGACGCCTCGAATAATTTGCTGAGTATTGAACGGCCAATCTGTAACTGTACATTTAACAATATAGCTCAATAAATGCACAATGCTCCTCTTTCCTTTCTAATTTACTGTAATTTAAAAACTTGTAACTCCTGAACCGTTGCCAATTGTACCCGCGTGTATGTGACTTTTTGTCTCAGAATCAGCTCTAAAATTAAATCCCAAAGTAGTGACTTTAAATCCTGGAACACCCTGTAAACAAATACACGGACGGGCAGACAGACAGACGGACGGATCAGCAGCAGGCTGTTTATAAAAACGAAAAGCCCACAGTTGTATAGGAATGAGACCTCAAAATTTCACACAAATGTGTTATACAAAAAATATACTTCTGATAGATGGTCTTGGGAATAAAATGTATAAAATCACATATTGTTGGGTTATTTAAAAAAACAAATATATACAATTTTGTACATCTACGTTTAGGTTTGTAGCGCTTCAGTATCTCAAGCGCTACTATATGGAATCGCTCCCATTGTTAACTGGTTGAACGTTAAGCCGCACTACTGTATTGGTGTCGCTATAAACACGATCGCGGAAAGGGGCCCTTGGCCTCGTCAATCTGTGCGTTTGTCCGTCTGTCTTTATTGAACGGCGCGACTCCCAGCGGAAACATTTTTGTAAAAATTTTTTCCCCCACGTCTTTTCAGAAACATTCCGATTTTACCGAACATGGAGTAAAAACGACGGACACTTAGCATGCAGACTTTTTCACATTTTTACAATATTCTGCAATTAGCGTCTTTATAACTGACAGCATTTTTTCTCTGACATAACAAATGACATGTTTGCTGGTATCCTAGAGACAGAATGCATTTTATATAGCCATACGGAATGCAGTGCACTAATTTTATAATCGAGTTTGTACCTCTGTAAGTTTCGAATTGAGAGTCAAGAAATAGATGAAGATCCGAGCAACTGACACATACTGAGCGATATGTGAGGAAGGAGAGCACTGAAATAAATTATAGTGCGTATCTTTAACGTTGCACCGTGCATTTTGTAGTTTATTTAAGTAACACACCAACAAATGCACATAGATAGTCTTTAATAATCTAAAATTTACATTAAAACACTTAAAAGGCTCCTACACGTTTCGATCATACGATCATCCTCAGGGAGCATACTTTGTTCCTTGCTGAAGTTACAGTTTACAACACTCTGTTATTTATTTGTAAATAACTGAGTGTTTTAAACTGTAACTTTAGCAAGGAACAAAGTATGCTCCCTGAGAATGATCGTATGATCGAAACGTGTAGGAGCCTTTTAAGTGTTTTAATGTAAATTTTAGGTTATTAAAGACTATCTATATGCATTTGTTGGTGTGTTACTTAAATAAATTATAGTGCATGTTGTGATCTCTAAAGATTATTCAAGAACACAATCCTAGGGACAATACTACAGTGAACGCGGTAAAGTGTTACGCCCCGACGATAATTCCTAACTTGTTTGCACAAGCTCCAATTCATTTAAATATACGTCAGACGTAGCCCATTTTTTTTATCATTAATCGTGATACCAAACACCGGCATTCGAACCAGGACAAAGGATAAAAAGCTGTTGAACACGGCTCGGTTTACCCGTCCAGGCTTATGTCCACCGTCATGAGTATTTAAACAGAATGTTAAACGAAAGATCATATTTTAAACAAAACAATTTAATCACGGCTTACAAGACTGCACACGAGGCTTCAAAATAACGCCATCATTGTATTAAAACGACAGACAGACAGACAGACAGAACCCCACGAACTCCGATGTTTTTAAAAATGTAAAAATCTTTCCATTAAATGGTTCGTACAGTACATGGTCGTGGTTCAGTCGACGAAGTATTTCATTATTTTTTCACGGATTTGCTGAAAATGTTGTCACGATTGCGGACCGCGCAGTGGATACGAGCGACTCGACACTGAAAAGTTTTGTGACAGGGCGCTACAAGCCTACACTTCTGCTCCCTTTCTGACTTCGGCTGTTAATTATAATTAAGTTAAAAGCTGGAAATCAGACACAATCTGCCTGGGAATGGTGGAAATGTTACAACTGGAAACCAGGCTCACCGTCACTGCAACAAAAGATCGAAACTGCAAATCAGACTGACCGTCACCACACACAAGCAATAACATTGGAAATTAAACTGGTAAAGTATCCAATACATGACTGAAACAAAACAGCCTAAAATCAGTACTCACTTTATACAGGACTGAAGTGACAAATGTCGTATTTAGACTCGCAACTTGCTTTTTCCACAATTTTCTAAAACTATTAGCAATAACATATAAAGGTAAAGTGATCCCGTTACAGACCCGGTGTGGCCCAGAGGGTGGGTAGAGGTATAGCTCTACTCTTCCATGGCCGCGGCATTAGAAAGGGGTGAGTGGTTAGCAGCACGCCCCGGCCGCACTTTACTCCTGGAAAAGACACGGTATCCATTTTAGAGGAGGCTGGGTGGGCCCCAGGGCCGGTCTGGACGGGCGGAAAATCTCGTCCCCACCGGGATTCGATCCCGGACCGTCCAGCCCGTAGTCAGTAGCTTAAAATCATATCCTCGTTTTACACAGGACAGAAGTGATAAATGTCGTACTCAGACTCGCAACTTGCTTTTTCCACAATTATCTAAAATCATTAGCAATAACAATATCATAAATATTCCTGAATGTAAAAAAAGAAAGTAATAGAAACAGAAATAGCAATATATTTTGCTTTTGATTTGCATCGATCATCCCATTTCAAGATTTTATACATTGAAAAAATATATACGGTTAATTAGATATAAAGAACAGATTGTAACGAAAGGTAAAGATGGAAAAAATGAACAAAAAAAGCGGTTGTGGGATTGAAAGACAAGTTGCGAGAGTCTGAAATGACTCGCCCGGCTCTTAACAGTGTTTCACAGATTTTCACTACCCTTTTCTAACGCCTTCACAAGCCTCTGACGGTAAAATGATTCCACTCTTCTTCTTTCTCGACCAGAACACTTCTAAGTTTGTTCAAGACAGGACGTTGGCCTCAAGGACTCTTGAATAACTTTCTAATCATTAAGTCATGATTTCTACAAGACCACTAAAGCTGAGGATAAGACATCTTATTAAGGTCCACTTCTTACCACGAAATTATTTCAACAATCACTGGCAGTCCCTCCGAGAAATGTCCTTTGGCTTTGTCCAATGACTATTGTCACCTCAATAGCACAGATGATACAGAGACTAAGGTACGATCTGTACAATCGAGCAGTCGAGGGCTTAATCCACAGTGGATGCAAGAACTTTTCTCCCCACAGTGTCCGGACTGGCTCTAGGGCCGACCCAGCCTACCATCCAACGGTTACCGGAGGCCCTTACCGTGACAGAAATCGGCCTTGGCGGGAAACGGCGAGAATTACAATGCATGGAGCTCTATCGCCAGTATTCGGCCTCCAGTGTTATTAAACGAGCAAATTCCAGTCTGACACTACTTTTCACTCCTGTATCACAAATATACAGAATGAAACGCGCGACGTGTTTCGGCATGCTCACTTCTGGTCTGGCCCACAATAATACTAAAACGAAGTCGTGTTTTCTTCTTCCTGTATCTAATCACGTACCACGCTGTAAAGACCCACGGGGTATGGGAGATAGTACGAGGGCTGTCCGGAAAGTATCCCGCCATTTTGAATATCTCGAGAACCGGTAGAGTGACCTTGATGTAACTTGGCAGCCAGTCAGAGGAAACCTTACTGCGTCTTCGTGAACAGTCACTCTCCCGTGGGACTAGTAAGTCGGCAGTGAGACGCCGTTGACCAAACTTGTGTGCTGTGTGACCGTCACATTCACACTGACCGAGCGAGAAGGTCAGCTTCATCACGACAATGAGCCTGTCCATTCTACAGCTCACGTGCAGCCTTCTTTTTTTGGCAAAACATTGCATCACCCAGGTCTGCCAGCACCCGTATAGCCCAGATTTGACTCCCTGCGACTTCTAGGTTTTGCCAAAGCTAAAATCGCCCTAGAAAATGAGGAGATTTGTGAATGCGACAGTCACACAGTACACAATCTCAGTCAACGGCCTCTCACTGCCGACTGACTAGCCCCACGGGAGAGTGACTGTTCACGAATGGACAGTAAGGTCTCCTCTGACTGGCTGCCAAGTTACAGCAAGGCCACGCGACCGGTTCTCGAGATATTCAAAATGGCTGGATACTTTCCGGACAAGCCACGTACAGTTCCACAAATTATTATTCTCAGTACCGGTTCGAAATGAATAGTCAGCTTCACGTTCCGGCCATTTTAAGCCTGGGAACTGGGCCACCATTTACCAGCTGGTTACACCCACAGCCGGTCTTGATGTTCCGGAGAAGAGAAAAGTCTCTGCCCCTGACAGGAATCAAATATTGATCCCCCGATCATCCCTCCCGTGGCATGGTCACTATACTGACTAAGCTATGGATACGAATTAAAGCATCCCCTTCTGTCAGCCAGACCTGCTACTGGAATAGGAGTGTTTTGCTACGTAGAATTCGGAATATAGAGTGCTGTTGGCGGCGTTGATGAAGATTCTTATCTTCTGAAATGTTAGTTCGTGTTGACGGATGAATAACTAAAGATGATTTGAGGGGAAAATAGTACCTTCAAATTCAGGTTCAAGTAGTACAAGAAGCAAAGACCTAAAAAATATGCTTATTAAACGGCGAATATTTTCGGCCCCAAGCTTGGGTCATCAGGCCATAATGATGCATGAAATTGAATACATCCAGAAACTGAAAAACACTAAGTAGGCGTTTTATGTTCTGTTGGCCGTGAATCTCTATATAATATCGTAAATGAAACCAACTTGGTGCACTATTTACTCTTAGTTTATTTCGTAAATTTTATTTATAACCTCTACTACATGTTTCGGACCTTTCCAGGTCAAATCATCAGGAGGAACCACTGTATTTATGCGGCACTTGGTAATTGTTATTCTGTACAGCTGACTGTCTCGTATGCAGGATTCATAACAGACAGTCAGCTGTACAGAACAGCAAGTACCAAGTGTCGCATAAATACAGTCGTTCCTCCTGATGATGGGCTTGGAGAGGTCCGAAACGTATAGAGGTTATAAGTAAAATTGATGAAATACACTAAGAATAAATAGTGCACCAAGTTGGTTTCATTTACGACATTAAGCAGGAGATCTCCCATTTTACCTCAAGACACATTAGTAATATATGTGAAGAATGCAAGATGACAACAGTATAAAGATAAAAAGCCCAAAGACGTGTTCAAAATAACTATTTTGTTATAACACAATTTTGTTACAAAACAATTTTAATGTACCTTGATGTGAAATGTGAGATATCGTGCTGAATGATTTTTAGTTCCTGCATGTATTCAATTTCTTTGTTGTTCTGACCTGATGATGGCCCAAGCTTGGGGCCAAAATAAACACATTAAAAAATTGGCTTGTGATTGGAAATTTTTTTAGAGCTTTGTGACTGATACGCCAGCGGGGATGTTCCTTAGAAAGTTAAGTACAGGAAGAGTGACTTGCAGTGCTTGACCCTAACGATGACAGTAATACTGATGTTCGAAACGTCGGTAACTAGTTGCCAGTCGACATTGGCATACTAAGCCACAACACTTGAATCTTCATTCTGCAAACACACCATTTCTTGCCCACTGTCCTGTATTCACTGAGGCTCCAGTGGTCTCCACCCCTTCCAAGGGTCCCAGGCGGCCTCGTAACTGGCACCGCAGAGATTGGGGTGGGGGGGGGAGGATACGGCGAGAAATTGGGGAGAAATGCTGGCCAAAAGCTGACGTGAGAAGTGATTTCGAAGACAGCCGCATTCAGCGCCACTTGTATTACACGGTGGCAGGTAGCGTGTTAACACACGTCCATTGTTCTAGTGTTTAGTTTTGCATCCGCTTTATTGAGAAACGCAGTTTACTGCCTGCTCACAGATTCGAACAAGAGGGCATATCACGTGATCCACCGTCACACCAATCAGCTTGATATTCTCTAGCGGTTTTCACAATTTAATACGAAATTTGTTGATTCCAGAACTACGGACTATCACTTCAATCGAAATCACTTACTTTAACGGCTGTAAATTGTGACAGTGGAACGTACGAATCGCCCACTTAGAGGCAAACAAATTTATTTAACCCACGTAAATATTTCAGGTTGACACTGATGCATTCATTTACAGAAATTGTAATTAACTGGTGGAAAAGGTGCATTGAAATTCAAAGGGGAGCCATTTCCATCTATCTTTCTCCTCCGTTCCTTCCATCTTTTTCTATATCCCTTTCGTACCGTTGTCTCCTTCCCTTCCGTTTTTTGTTAAAATAAACAGAGAAGTTAAATTTATATTCCTTAGGCGCACAATTGGAAACATAGAGCTGCCATCTGAGTAAACGAGTCAAAATTACGTTTTTCCGTAGAAATGCGTGAGAACGGCCTAATGTACATATTGCGTCACATACCGTCTATGATTGGGACTGTGTGTGTTTGTGTGTGTACGTGTGTTTGTGTATGTGTCTTTGTGAGTTTGTTTGTGTGTGTATGTATCTTTGTGTGTTTGTTTCTGTGTGTATGTGTGTGTGTGTGTGTGTGTGTGTGTATCTTCGTGTGTTGGTGTGTGTATTGGTGTTTGTGTGTTTATGTGTGTTTGTGTGTGTATGTGTGTGTGTGTGTGTTTGTTTGTGTGTATGTGTTTGTATGTGTGTATGTCTGTTTGTGTATGTGTCTTTGTGTGTTTGTATGTGTGTGTGTGTACATGTGTGTATATGTGTGTGTGTGTGTGTTTGTATATGTGTGTGTGTGTGTGTAAGTGTGTTTGTACATGTGTGTGTAAGTGTGTGTGTATGAGTGTGTGTGTGTGTAAGTGTGTGTGTACATGTGTGTGTAAGTGTGTGTGTATGAGTGTGTGTGTGTGTAAGTGTGTGTGTACATGTGTGTGTAAGTGTGTGTGTATGTGTGT
>Ga0123352_10009848_pt1 | contig 14989 bp, 14 predicted proteins | sample TergutLab28metaG_FD_89700 | JGI IMG/M metagenome (GOLD analysis project Ga0123352, IMG submission 89700) | Labiotermes labralis P1 segment gut microbial communities from Petit-Saut dam, French Guiana - Lab288 P1 | ecosystem: Host-associated > Arthropoda: Insects > Digestive system > Gut ... | reverse complement strand
CGGTATACAAGCCCCCCCCCCCCAACAGATACGAGGTTCCCCTCAGGTCGAAAGGGGCCCCCACGGAGAGAGATGCCAGCATCTGGAGACTTTCTTAACATATCTTCCAAGGTCTCCAGTGAAGGAGCTGCCTCCAAGGCCCCCCCCACAGAGCCTCTTCAGAGAGAGATGCTGCACCCCCCAGAGCCTCCTTCATCAATCTCTTAAAGTCCCCAGTAGACGAGACCTCCTCCAGGTTCCCCAAACGGGGCCCCTATGAAAAGAGATGCCCGTCTTCAGAGCCTTTTCTACATATCCTTCAGGGTCCCCAGCAAGGGTGCCCTCCCTCCAGGTTCCCTTCACAGAGCTCCCACAGAGAGAGACACTCCCCCTCCAGAGCCCCTTTCAACCATATCTCAAAGTCCCCAGTAGATGAGCCCACTCCAGGTTGCCCAACTGAGCCTCCATAAAGAGAGATGCCCATCCCCAGAGCCTCCCTTTCATACCCTTCAGGGCCCCTAGAAAAGGAGCCCCCCCTCCAGGTTACCCTAAACAGAGCTCCCATAGAGAGAGATGCCCTATTTGCAGGGCCCCCTTACAACTATCCCTCGGAGTTCCCGGTGAACGGACCCCCCCATGGTGTGATGTCCATCCCCTGTGCCCTCCTCCCCATATCCTTCCAGATCCCAGAAAGGACCCCCCCCCCGACAGAGCTCCCGCAAAGAGAGATGCTCCCTATCTGGAGCCCTCCAACTATCTCTTAAAATTCCCAGTCAAGGGACTCCCTGGGTTCCCCAAATGGGCCCCCACAGAGATGGGCACCTGTATCGAGAACTTCCTACATTTCTCCCTTAAAGTCCCCAGTAAATGAGCCCCTTCTTCATGTTCACCAATAGGGTCCCAATGGAGAGAAAAGCTTCATCTCCAGAGCCAATGGTTTAGTCATTCATTTATATCTGTTGGGGTCCCCAATAAGGAGCCCTCCCACGAAAATAGGAGACAATGTTTGGTCACCATCCACAGAGCCCCACATGGACGGAAGGCCTACATACAGTGGGGTGCGGTCTGGTTCCCCAAGGGGATCGTTTACGACACTACAATTTCTACCGCAGTGCCATGCAGCCTTCAGCATGATACCTTCCACCTCGGCTTGGGTAGACCAGAGCCCCGTTAGCCAGCCTGTGTCATAGCAACCCTCATCAGGGTATGCCCTCCACAACTGTTACCGCCTCCCATGTGACCCAGGGCAGAGTAGAGTACGAATCCACGATACCTCAACATATGGATGATGGGTTGGATTTATGGGAGGCAAACCTGATGGATTGTACAGGGTCGTCATTTTATTTGATGACCATCATTTATCATTTCCTGCCAGTTCTCTTCCACTGGTGTAGGCAGTTGAGTGGGTTACGTTACTTTGATGAAGGAGCTGACAGGAAGTGGAAACCAGTAGTTGCATAATGACACTGTACAACTGTAGTACAACTTGACCTATTTTGCCATAGTTAGACAACATTTTAAATGTCTTTTGTCAGTCTCTTAAACTGCAGAATGTGAGAAAGAATACGAGTTCCTGAATTCTTTTAACTCAGCTGTTATGTTTTTTATTATGTTTTCTCTTAAAAACCCAGCTGTAATTGTAGTTCCTTTCTCTTTGTGTATGAGGTAAAACTTTTCTGATCATAAAGCTATCTAGTAAGTTTGTTAATGAGTATTCATAAATGTGTGTTGCTGAAACTTTCTTTTATCATAAATTATGATACCTAAATGTCTGTTATAATAAATGAGAAAGCCTTAGATGTTTGCTGTTTCAACCGCCCCCCCCTCCTCCAAATATTAAATATGCCTGTTTTATTTCATTTTGGGTTGTTCTTGTGATTTTGTGTTTTGTTTCTTATGTATAACTTAGCTCTGAAGTTATTCATATTATATGTTGGAACTCTTCTGGTGATTTTGCACATGTTGCAAATGCTGTCTTTAGTTTGATGATCAACATCTTTGTATCAATCCACTTTCGCCATCCATCCCACTTTTCTTGTTATAACATTGTTACACCTTCAGTATAAATTGCAATAATTCCTCATACATCGATTTTGAAAGTTTTCTGTGTCATAGTTATAATTTCATAAGTGTAATGTGTAGTGTAGTTGTGGCAGTGTAGTAAGAAACAACATGTTTACTGTTGCTTGCAATGTGTTGATTGTTTTTATATGTTGTAGACCATTATTTTCATTTGAGATATGTTATGTCATCATGGCACTTCATTATGTCTGCCATAATACCACCTGAACATTAACAGTTCAATCATTTGTGTTATTTTACTCAGTGTTATGTTTTTGTTTGTCTGTAGTTAGCTTGGGCCTAACACAGAGACATTTTCTTTCAGAGTAATTTTTACTGGCATCTACACATTTGAGTCAGCTGTTAAGGTGATGGCAAGAGGGTTCATACTTCAGCCATTCACGTACCTTAGAGATGCATGGAACTGGCTGGACTTCGTAGTAATAGCTTTAGCGTGAGTAGTGATGTGAGATCGAGTGTATTGCTAGTTGATCTGTAGTTAAATTGTTTTCACTGTTTATGTCAGTGTTGTATGACAGGTTTGTAAACCTCAAGTTCAAACATTTTGTGCAAAAATAGTTCAAGAATTAAATGTAATGAATGCTCTGATTCTGAGAACTTCATTCTGACTTTGATGTATATGTGGCATATGGGTAACAGATGGTACACACCAGACCTCTTCATGGTTTCTACTGACATTTAAGCATTTGTTCTGCTGTGGTATCTAACCTTGTATCCCAGCACAAAAGAAACCAATGCCAAGTGTGTGTAGCCAGAAGGTGACAGCTTGCCTGACATCAGCATCTGTTGAAAATTACTTACTACCATGATGCTGCATAAGGGTTCCAAAGAGATAGAAATTAGCTGGGCCCCATACTACAAGTGGATCTGTGACTGATTAGACCACTGTGGCTGGGGGGTTGTGGACAACCCATCATACAATCCCAATCACACACCCAGTGATCTACATTTCTTTGGACCCCTTATGAAGTAGCTGGCTGCAAGCAGTCTGCAGCTAACAGCAGTACAAAGTAACCTCTCACTTCCTGGCTGTCAGCACGTGACATCGATCACTGTATGCTGGGATACAAGCCTTGATGCCGTGATGTGGAAATATGATGTATGTTAAAGTCAGAATAAAGAAGAATGTTGGTTACGTAATTTTTTCACACTACTTTGTATGCTGATATGAATGATGTATAGATTTAGCTGTTAGTGAAGATAGAGTTGTAGTAGAACTGCAGTGTAGTGTAAGCATTTATGTGATTCATATATAAACATTTCCTAGTTGTAGCCCAAGTTCTTACATAGTTGCATAATTAATTATCAGTTAAATGCACTTTTGTTAACCTTCCATCATAGTTTTAATAACTGTCATCACATTACCAATGACATTTTGTGTTATATGAATGGAGACTAGTTTTAATTTCTATAGATAATTTGTACTGTAGCAAAGTTTGTGTGATACACCCTGGACAGATGTGTTGTTTGAAAATTTTACCAGTTCTGAGAATGGGCATTGGAAATAAATCAGAAATAAAAGAACAGGAATTTAACAGAAAATAATCAGCTCAAAACTTTTTATTGATTTTTGTTCATACAGTACTGTCAGTACTGTATTTTATGGAATAAAAATGGCTAAAACATTTCTGTCATAAAGTGGAGAGATTTATGCTTGGTGGTGGGAAAATAGGGTAGATTACTTTAACAGAGAGATTGAAAGAAAGATGGGGGGGGAAAAAAAAAGAGTGAAAAAAATGAAGGAGGGGAAGGATGAAAGATGGAATGAAAAAAGGAAAATGGAAGAGAAAGAAAGAAGGGAAGGAAGAAAGAAAGAAAAAAAAAAGGAAAAAAGAAAGAAAAAATTAAAGAAAACTGAAAATTGTATGACTCAGTAACTGAATAGTGGAATCATGGCATGAATTTTGTTTGTGAGATGGGTTAATACTTAAATATGAAAGATAAATATATGTGATGCACATGCTGCATGACACATGTTTATTTGCAGAAGTAATTGTCTCTCTTGAATTGAAAGCTATCTCAAGTGGACTAATGTACGAAGTGACTGGTCCCTTGGATTCTCTTATCAGCACATGGTACTGTATTTTACAGAGAAGCAGAACTTCATATCATTGAGCTGTTCCAGGAGAGGGTTTGAAAATTCAGGATTTTCCTGACACTGATCTGTGTGTATAGGTTAACCAGGAATAAAATGAAAGTACAACAGAAATGAATACCAAAAATATTCCACAGAGTAAGAGGAAAATGGGTTACTGCTTTCCATTTCCTTAGGTTCATACAATAAGTATCTTATTAGGAACTCAGACATGAATCTTACAGAAAACTCTGCCTAATGCCAGAAAATTTTTGATATTGAAAAAATGATCATCTGTAATACCCTTCATTGAAATATGCATAAATGGTATTTTGTGTATATATTCCCATACAGGGTTGTCTATTTTGTAACAGATTTAATTAATATGCTGTATGCATTTTCAAAATGTCTTGAACAATATTTAGCAACAACAGTTATTTGGTGTATCCTGAAAATTCTTTATTTACAGGGCATCTAAAGCACTTTATATTTGCACATAAGTAGTTTCCAGTGTTCAATTATTTGTATTTATGATCTTTGTAATCCTTATTTTCAGTTACGTAACCATGGGGATAGATCTAGGAAACCTGGCCGCCTTGCGAACGTTCAGGGTGCTCCGAGCTTTGAAGACTGTTGCTATTGTTCCAGGTGAGATTCAATTTTTAGTGACTTGAAACAACCAACAGTTTTATTGTACCACCTCTCTAGATTGTTATTATTGACTGTAGGAAATTATGGCATTGTGGTGTCCTTCAGTGATGTGACATTCAAACCAAGTTTTATGCAAATCAGTCATCTATTTCAAAAGTTTAAATTGTGGGGGGGGGAGATGCAGATCACAAATCACAAGCCTTCTTATTTCCTTCTTAGAAAAAGAATTTAAACTAAGAAATACATCTCGCTTCCTTTTGTATAACTTTTCATACAATTAACCTATTGATTACTAATATGGAACATGACTTGTAGATTTGGCAGAGAGCTGAATTGTTTATCTTTTCAAGGTTGTCTTTCTCTTTTTCTTCTTCCTCCTTTTTCTCCTCCTCCAAACCCCTCCATCAGCCCCATGGCCTAAACTCCAACCTGGTGGACCAAGATACATCTATTTGGCAACTTCTCAAAATCTGTCCAGCAGTGGGTGGCCCTATAAGCAGCTAGGCTGGCCATGCAGGACATGGAAATTGACCAGTTGCCGTTGCTTATCTTATCCCTTTCTTCTGTCACCATGGTTGCTACATAGTCATCTACCCTTAACCACAATGTGGTTAACATTGCTTGGTAATGTAAATAACTGAAAAGTCCTATCCTGATTCTTCTCAATCCATGTGGTGTGGTAGCATTGCTTTGAGGCCATGCACTGTACCAGTTGCTACACACATGGCACCAGTGCCAACTCTAGAGAAACACTGAGGGAATGTGGTATTCCAGACATAATATGTTTAAATAATGTTACTTTGAAGAGGTTGGATCTTCCTCAGGATGGCCTTACAGGCTGTAACATTTTAGAGGAAAATAAAACACAGCTTTGATTTACGGCTTCTCTGTATGCAGTTGTTTGTACAGTTAATCAACCTAAGATGTACTCAACAGATATTCAGTCTTAATGTGTGTTATCCTATTTGTATTAATACAATATGTAACAGTAGAACAGTCTATACACAGCACTTTATTATGGTAATCTAAAAAGCTACATTTTTCAGCTGTACAAGACAACATCAGTTAGGAAACTTTACTGTGTATTTAATTCCAATTTTTAAGATTTTTATGCCTTATCCATCCTAATTAATAATGTTTATAAAACAGTTTTACTTATTGTAAAATGTTTCCCAAACATGACTTTTACAAATATTTCTAGTACGGACAAGATCTTGGCCATAGGTTTCACTGTTGAATGTGTGGCTACAGCTATGTGATTTCCTCCTTTAAGTACTTCTGAAACATGAAGCCTGATGATGATTGCCCCATACACCTGAAACTTGTAACTTTTTAGGTTACCATAATAAAGTGTTGTGTATAGACTGATTGTTTTATTGTTATGTATAAGCTATTCATTCATTTTAGTTAGAAATATGACTGTGATGAACATAACAAATGTTTTATTTGTATCCAGGTTTGAAGACCATTGTTGGTGCTGTGATTGAATCTGTGAAGAATCTGCGCGATGTGATAATTCTCACCATGTTCTCACTGTCCGTGTTTGCCTTAATGGGGCTCCAGATTTACATGGGTGTCCTCACGCAGAAATGCGTTAAGAATTTCCCTACAGATGGCTCATGGGGGAACTTAACAGATGCGAGTTGGTTAAGTTTTTGCAATAACGAATGTAAGTTTGATTGACTGTGGTTACTGATCCATATTTCTTTGGGTTTAAATTTCTGTCCAAACAATCTGAAATAGAAAAAATTACTTGATATTTTAGAGTACATATTTAATTGGCCAATCCCAGTGAGCATGTGGTCTAAGGCATGGTTCTATAGCCAGTCGCTGGTACTGCGGGTTTGAATCTTGCCAGGGGTGTGGATGTCTCTCTGTTGTGAGTGGTGTTTATGTCAGGTAGAGGTCTCTGTGACAGGCTGATCAATTGTCCAGAGGAGATGTGGTATATGTAACATGAAGCTTTGTCAGTGAGGAAGCCTGGGCGCACCAGGGGCTGTTGTTTTGTAATAGTACAGCAATTAAGTGGGATGCTGTTCATTGATATGTCTTTAACATATATCAAAGTCATGCCCACTCCAATGAAATAATTTGGTTTTTAATTTTCATGCCATTAGCAGCAGCTGAGATCAAACCCAGATAAATGCTACTTGCATGAGCTGACTATAGACCAGGAGTTCTTTAACCAACTTTGCAACTAATTTAAGGCATTTGTATGAAGTGAAAAAAAAAATGTCTTACGTGGTGGCTGTGTTCATGCAGCCATCCAGCCATCTGTCTGTGACATAATATCAGCAACTGTACTTTCTTGAAATCAGCGTAAAAGTTCTTTACTAACAGTTGACAAGCAAGCATGAATTTCATGAACATTGGATCAGTGACAGCCATACTTTACCAGAGGGTATAAATGAACTTGTACCTGTACTTTCCATATTTGTTGACCAGTATGGGTGAGATTTGACACAGAAGATCTTGTCATAATGCCTCTGGGTGGTTGTGAGTTTCATAAAATTCGGCATAATGTTAAGTCAAACTTTACTTAAGGGCCTTACTTAAACTTTGCTCATCAGTTCTACATATTTTGTCCCATTTTGATAGAATTTGCTACAGATGAAGTGCAAGGAGATTTATGAGGTCCCTGTGAGTATTGTGAAGATTGGTGCTATCAACGTCACACTGTAGTTAGGGGCCTAAATGAATTTCTCTCCAAACTTTCCCAATTTACTGTGCAGTTTGGGTGAAATTCAGTATAAGAGATCTGCTCATAATACTGCTGAGCATTTGTGAGTTTTTGAAAGTCAGCTTTAATGAGGTTGTACTTTTCATATAAGTGTAAATAAAATTATATTTACAAGTGTACTGTGCAACCTTACAGTATTTAGAAAATAAATGCCTTGGTAAAGTGTGTGTACTGTGGCACAGAGTACACTGTTTGCAGTCTTGTTCCAAAACATTATAGTCAGTGAGCTGCTGACAGTAGCAACAGTACCTTATTGAGCTGCACAGTATGGTCAGCTCTTCCTAAAAGCATGGGTGGTGTTCATAATGTGTGAAGAAAAATGCACCCAAAGCAGACTTTCATGTTTGCTGCCAATGAGTGATTTTTCAGATGCTTCCATACAATGTACCGTTTTTTATCTGTTCATGTAACTTTCAAAAACATGAACCTGCCAGTAGGTATGGTGTAAATTAAAAAAAAATTAGCTTTTTGGTGGATTCCATGCCTTACAATATTTATGTTGGCATGAACTTTACACATTCAGTCCCATAGAAGCTTCTGATGTAAATTTTCCTGCCTTTATTACTTACATTTATAAATTTTGAATATGACATTAGGGTGTAGAATTTGGTTGTTAATTCCTACCACAGCTGGTAGATGATTCTGCATTATTCTGCTTATAGAGAGCCCTTTTGTATTGTGGGCTGTTTGCACCTAGGTTATAAATAGTGGCACTGAAATACAAGTATTTCAAGCAATATTTTAAACTTAGTGCCCTAGCCTGTTTCATAATAAAGTGTGTAGTATGTTAAGTATGGCTGGTTTAAGGCTGTCATCTATGCATCTGCATTGGATCCCACAATTTGCTGATTTCTGAAATGGTTGGTTGTACTTTATATTTCCTGCCAAACACATTTTGGATGTAAATTCTTACATTGCTGTTATCTGCCTTCCAACATCAGGACTGTGTATAGGTAGGGCCTCATAATTTGGTTTTGCATTGGGCCCATATATGTCATCAACCTGCCCTAATATTAAGTCATGTGTGACTGTTGCAGCCCATTGGTATAAGCCAGAAGGTGCACTAGATCATCCATTGTGTGGAAATTCAACAGGAGCTGGGTAAGTTTATTCAGGACGCCATTTTCTTTATGTCATACAGTGTTTGAAATAATGAAAAGAAATGGGAGTTTTTGTTAAATTTAGAGGACTAAGAGATGAACATACCAGAATTGTTATATGGAGTATACATTTCCTAACTTGTTGCAGTATGTGCGATCCTGGTTACACATGCCTGCAAGGTTTCGGTAGGAATCCAAACTATGGTTACACCAGTTTCGATACCTTTGGTTGGGCATTTCTGTCAGCCTTCAGGCTAATGACACAAGATTACTGGGAGAACCTTTACCAACTGGTAAGATTACTGAGCAGTTTAGTCATCAAACTTGTTTAATTCTCTTGACATTCCAACCACTTTATCTCTCTCCATGTACTTCAAAAGAGTTCTTTGTCTCTTACTTGATATCATATCTCACAGAAAGCTGTGTAAGATGGTTCTGTCTTGGATGTGGACCATGTAAACTAACTAACTTTGTGTTTAAGGCATGTGTATAAAATTTGCACCACTCCTTACTTTCATTGTAGTTATTTTGGTAAAACAGTAGCTATGTAAATTACAAGAAACAAGAATAATGATGATAAAATTACATTTATTTTGGTCATGGGTTAGTACTGGGCATAGTAGATGAATATTTTGTATATTTTTCTGAACCCTTTAAATTCACGCACCAGAGGCAAGTGACTGACCCACCTGGCCCTTGTTATGACTGTGCATGGATGGTTTATGGGCCATAACTGGTTATAAAAGAATGTAAAATGATTGATTGAAATACAGAGAACCTGTGACATGACAAGAAACAAATGCTGACACCTGGTGTACGTGGTCGGACAATAAAGTTTGTGAACTCATCGCGGTAAAAGTGCTACATACCTCACTGCTGAATACCACCGTGGTCACCTTCAAAGTACTCCCCTTGGGAAGCTATGCACTGATGCAAGTGCCTAGTCCACCCTTCAAAACAATTTTGAAACTGGTTTTGTGGAATGGCCTTCAGAGCTGCAGTTGTATTACTCCTGATGTCATGAGTGTCATCAAAATGCCTTCCTTTCAATATTTCCTTTATCTTCGGGAACAGAAAAAAGTCATTGGGGGCTAGATCCGGTGAATAGGCAGGGTGTTCCAACACATTTATTTGTTTAGTAGCAAAAAACTCTCTCACAGACAGTGCTGTGTGAGCAGGTGCATTGTCGTGATGCAAGATCCATGAGTTGTTGGCAAACAGTTCGGGTCGTTTCCATCTAACTTTTTCACGCAGCCCTTCCAGTACTTCCAAATAGTAAACTTGGTTGACTGTTTGACCAGTTGGTACAAATTCATGATGAACAATCCCTCTAATATCAAAAAAACTCAGTAACATTATTTTGACTCTTGATTTGGACCAATGGAATTTTTTAGTCATGGGGAATTGGCAGTCTTCCATTGTGAACTTTGCCGCTTCATTTCAGGGTCGTATTGGTAGACCCACGTTTCATCACCTGTGATGACATGGTCCAAAATATCATCTTGCCTCTCCAAAAGGTCTTGGGAAATTGTGACTCTTCTTTGCCATTGTTTTTCATGAGCTCCTTTGGGACCATTTTTGCACACACCTTCCTCATGTTGAGATCTTCAGTTAGGATTTTCCTAACTGTTTCTCTGTCGATGTTCACTTGCTCTGCTATGCTTCTGACAGTCAGCCAATGATTTTCACACACAATTTGACGAATTTTTGCAATGTATTCTTCAGTTCTGCTTGTTGCTGGCCGTACTGATCTCTCTTCGTCAGTGACACTTTCTCTTCCCTCAGAAAAACGTTTCACCCACTTGTAAATTGCTGTTTTCTTCACAGTATTATCCCCGTCAACTTGCAGTAACATTTCTCTGATTTTGTTTCCACTCTTTCCATGTTTAACAAGAAATTTAATGTTTTTTCGCTGCTCTAATTCAAGCTCCGACATTCTCGTGGCTGCACACCAAAACACACACAGACAGTAATAGATGTCACTCAGAAAGAGACTGTCATAGGTCAACAACAACACAGCTGTGAAATGCTTATATTACATCGTTATCAAACCATACTAAGGCTTTTGTCCAGTTCTGCCATGGCAAGCACACGGTGGTGAGTTCGCGAACTTAATTGTCCAACCACGTAGCACACTTCACATTGTCATGCCACATAAATTTGTAATGTTACTACTCACTGCTGAGAGAAACTCAAATCTCACTATGTTTATATTTTTTATAATATATATGAAGAACTCTGTGAAGCCACGTTCTGTTTTTCTGAAAACTGGGTACAAGAATTCAATCTTTAACAAGATAAAACAGGTGTATTCACTTTTCTACAACTTTTGTTTGCTGATTATTAATATAATATTGTTCAGGTTATCATATCAAGGCAGGTGAGATAAGTGGGACATTTGGCACATATGGAGGGAAGAGAAATGCATACACGGTTTTGGTGGGGAAACCTAAAGGAAAGAGACCACTGTAAAACCAAAGCATAGGTGGGAGGATAATATTAATGTGGATCTTAAATAAATGAAATGGGAGGGTGTGGACTGGATTAGTCTAATTCATGATAGGGACAAATGTGTGGGTGTTGCAAAAATCTTAATGAAACTTTGGGTTCCATAAAATATGGGGAATTCATTGACTAGCTGAGAACTGCTGCTAAAGGACTCTCTGCATGGAGTTAGTTAACTACTAGAGTAACTGAATGTTAATTATGATTGTTTTTCATTTTGAATGAACTGATATACCCAGAATGGTCCAGACTTTGAGAACACATGTTAAATAACCAATGGAAGTGTGAGCACAAACTTACGTTGGCTGTGACATTTACGTGTACCTAATCTAGATGCTGGAATATCAGTTTTATTGCCTTTGTGTTCATAGGTTCTGAGGTCAGCAGGCCCATGGCACATGCTCTTCTTCATTGTGATCATCTTCTTGGGCTCGTTCTATCTCGTCAATTTGATTTTGGCCATTGTTGCCATGTCATATGATGAGTTGCAGAAGAAGGCTGAGGAGGAAGAGGCAGCTGAAGAGGAAGCCTTAAGGGTGAGTGTAATTACTGCTTTAATTATGGTAACAAAATTACATGTACCATTCATTCCTCTGTCGCAGTTCCTATTACATTACTTCATAAGTTAAGCATTATATTTATTATACTGTTGTGCCATGAAGTACTTCTTAATTTTTTGTAATTTCCGTTGGCCGTGAGCCAGGATAGCCCAGTGGATGTGGTGTCTAGGCTGTGGACTTGACATCTGAGGAATTGTGGTTTGATTCCTGGCAGGAGCAAGATATTTTTATTTTTCTGAAGTGTCCAGACCAGGACTTAATTTTGTTTACTGAAGACTGGTGGATAAATATATGCATGAAAAGAAGCAGAAATCTTCACAGCTGCAGTGCCAGAGTTGTACCTAGTATCTTACACTTTTCAAAGTGTAAATCACTTCTTGCCAAAATGTACAAACATGTTTTTGCAAATAAGCTGTTTGTATACAGTGCAGTCTGTACAAAGATCAAGATATTAACTGTTAAGACTAGCCAGAAAGGAGTGTGAATACTTTTAAGTGCTCAGGTTGGGAATGACATGTGATCCAAAGCTGTCACAGCCACTGTGTGCATTGGTCTTGTTGGGTGATCACAGTAAATGTGGAGTCCCTTATGATGACCCCAAGTAATAGAAAGGACAGAAGTTCCCCGATTAAGCATTATGGGCTGTGTGGACACCACCCACTGTTTCCTAAGCATTCCACACTGAGAGTAGGATACCATGGGTGTAAATACAGGGTGTGTCTTTTATCATTGTCTTGAGTATGGCAGCTGTTACATGATGTGCAGGCAGAGGCAGGATTTTATCCATAGAGCTGCCATGCTGAAAGACATGATAAAAGAAACTCCCTCTATATCATGGGTGTCATTTATCACATAACCCCTAATGATGGAGACAGATATAGACTCCGAAACGCAAGACGTGCTTGATCACAGATCACCTGTTGGGGCATCATTATGGTGGGAACTGCAGTTTATAGAGCCTTTGAGCCTTTACTCCAGTACAACATTAACACACCAACATCTTGTTAATTAGAAATCCAGATCACATAAAATCAGTGCAGTGGATTTAACCCTTTGAATTTGGACAGTCATCTAAACTTCTTTCTCTTTAAATAATTGAGGTTGGTGGGTTGGTTGGTTGGTTGGTTGGTTGGTTAGTTGGTTTGGCTGGTTTGGTTGGGTTGGTTGGTTTGGTTGGTTGGTTGGTTGGTTGGTTTGATTTGTTTTGGTTTGGTTGGTTGGTTGATTGGTTGGGTTGGTTGGTTGGTTGTTTTGGTTGGTTGGTTGTTTTGGTTGGTTGGTTGGATGGTTTGATTTGGTTTGGTTGGTTGGTTTCATTTGTTTGTTTATTTCTTGGTTGATTGATTGATTGGTTGATTGGTTGGTTGGTTTGCTGGTTGGTTTGGTTGGTTGGTTTGGTTGCTTGGTGTGGTTGGTTGGTTCAGTTGGATTGGTTATTTTTTATTTGGTTGGTGTGGTTGTTTTTTGGTTGGTTTGGTTGGTTTTTTGTTGCTTGTTTGGTTTTTGTTTTGGTTGGTTGGTTTGGTTGGTTGCTTGGTTGGTTGTTTATTTTTATACATTTCCTGCAAGGGCATGCATAATGGTATAATGCCTGTTATGGCGTGCCATGTGTTGTTGTTACAACAATTGGATGTCTGCACAAAACCTAAAACTCACAACCAACATGCTGGTACACTGGCAAGTTGGTATATCAGCTGGGCATTTTGCACAAAATTTACTGATTCTTAGTGAGGAAAAACTACAAGTTGATGCATCCACTGGCCTTGTCAGAATTCAAACTACACATTGTCATATGCTAAGAACAACAGCAATGAACTGAGGAAGCAGCATTTTCCCAAACTTATGTTGTTATTTCATAGATTACAGTTGTCCCTGTGAGGAACCATTCTTATGCCCAGAAATTTAAATGTAATTCATGTCACTCTGTATGATTCAATAGTCCATGCCAGGGTGGTTAAAGTATACAACTTAGTGGCTAAAGCTGAGGATGTTTACGAAGCACTGTAATATTGCAGTACCGGTGTATCAGCTAATTACTTACTTACTTACTTACTTACTTAGTTACTTATTACTTACTTACTTACTTACTTACTCACTCATTCACTCACTCACTCGGTCACTCTATGGAGCAGAGTCCTTCTTGAAAAATTAACTGGTTTTCAGCTAGTCAAGAAATTCCCCACATTTTATGGAACCTGAAAGTTCATTACTACATTTACAAGTGCCAATTAACCTGTCCCTATCCTGAGCCAGATCAATCCAGTCCATGCCCCCACATCCCACTTCCTGAAGATCCATCTTAATATTATCCTTATTTCTATACCTGGGTCTTCCAAGTGGTCTCTTTCTCTAAGATTTCCCACCAAAACCATGTATACACCTCTCCACTCCCCGATATGTGCTGCATGTCCCGCCTATCTCATTCTTCTGAATTTGATCACCTGAACATCGAGTGAGGAGTACAGTTCATTAACCCTTCAGCGTGGAGTGACGAGCACTCCTCTTCATGGCGAAAACATCACCTGTCGTGATGAGCACTGCTTGTCATGGTGCACGCTGTCACTCATTCGTCTATATCTCGACAAAATAGGGAGCAAATGTAACTGGGCTGCTTTGTGCTTGTTTGTGAAGGAGCTGGTTCTCTTATGGTGTGGGAGACATTTGCTAGAAATTTTTTCTTCATTTTTTTCTCTGCTCTCGAATTTTGGGTTTTCTTTTTGCAGTCGTGGAGTGCCGAACACTGCATGTCATGTTGCACGCTCTCACTCATTCATCTATATCTCAACAACATAGGTAACAAATGTAATCTGGCTGCTTCGTGCTTATTTGTGAAGGAGCTGGCTCTCTTATGGTGTGGGATACAGTTACTAGAAATTATTTCTTCTTTTTTTTTTCTCCTCTCTCGAAGTTCGAGTTTTCTTTTTGCAGTCCATAATTTCACAGACGGTTTTATGCGTCCCTCTAATAGTGAAATGAAACAGGAAACGAATGTTATTGCTATCGTCATGTACGTGAACTATGTAGCTTTGAAATGGTGTATGACATCACCCTCATATATCAATAGACTGTTTGTTCCTTCACTACTGTTTTCGGGTCTGGATTTCGATTGAAGCTGCAGTCTGTTGCAATGATGGTGTCAAGTAGGAAGTGTCTGTTGGAGGATGAGATTGAACATAGTTTGCTAGGGGAACTTACAGCTTCTGATCAGAGTAGTTGTAGTGACGATGATGACTCAAGTGGGACCGATGATTTGACTGTAGTTGAGGTAACTGATTCGGAATGTAGTGATAGTGAAAGT
>Ga0123352_10009847_pt1 | contig 14989 bp, 10 predicted proteins | sample TergutLab28metaG_FD_89700 | JGI IMG/M metagenome (GOLD analysis project Ga0123352, IMG submission 89700) | Labiotermes labralis P1 segment gut microbial communities from Petit-Saut dam, French Guiana - Lab288 P1 | ecosystem: Host-associated > Arthropoda: Insects > Digestive system > Gut ... | reverse complement strand
TGAGTGTGACTGTATGGTATGTGTACTGTGTGCTGTGTTGAGTGTGACTGTATGGTGTGTGTACTGTGTGCTGTGTTGAGTGTGACTGTATGGTGTGTGTACTATGCGCTGTGTTGAGTGCGACTTTATGGTGTGTGTACTGTGTGCTGTGTTGAGTGCGACTGTATGGTGTGTGTAATGTGTGCTTTGTTGAGTGTGATTGCATGGTATGTGTACTGTGTGCTCTGTTGATTGTGGATGTATGGTGTGTGTACTGTGCACTGTGTTGAGTGTGGCTATGGTGTGTGTACTGTGTGCTGTGTTGTGTGTGACTGTATGGTGTGTGTACTGTGCGCTGTGTTGAGTGTGACTCTATGGTGTGTGTACTGTATGCTGTGTTGAGTGTGACTCTATGGTATGTGTACTTTGTGCTGTGTTGAGTGTGACTCTATGTTATGTGTACTTTGTGCTGTGTTGAGTGCGACTCTATGGTGTGTGTACTTTGTGCTGTGTTGTGTGTGACTGTATGGTGTGTGTACTGTTGGTTTTGTTGAGTGTGACTGTGGTGTGTGTACTGTTCGCTAGTCGCACTCATCACAACCAACAGTACACACATCACACCTCTGAAATGCTGCCACACCACCGCATAACATATAACGAACTAGTGTTTACCGAATCTTAATCTAATACAACTTCAGCTAGGCTCTAATGAAGGCTCCCTGATGATTGTCGTGCTTGAAGACAGAAACATTTAGGAGCAAATTGAAATGTTTTCTAATATAAATTTAAACTTTGTCAAGTTTAATAAAGAGTGGATTTGTTGGTGTGTGAACTTAATAGGTACCAAAATGCACGGTACAGCGATAAAAAAAACATAGCAGTAGATATAGCTGTGCATTTGTTGGTATTGAAAAAGTCTGTTAATCTGTACTTCATTATTTGTTTCTGGCCCGCGTTCTCCTTCTTATTTCCTGAATTATAATGAAATATTCTTCTCTTGAAACAAAGGTTTCCTCTAAATTATTAATTATGGATGGTTTTTTGTTTCATATACAGAAATGTTAATTTAGCGTTGGTAATTATTGCTACCAACTACCTCTTCTTCAAAAATGCTTGAAAAACTGAAAAGACGTGCACAGTAGATCAAAAACTTTGTTACAGTTTCGACCCACTTGTTAAAGACGGAAAAGAGAACAGAGAAATTTGCTTTGAAACTTCTGTTATTGTAGTGAGTGTCACGTCGCCAGGAATTGCGAGGCCATGAAAATGTTCGTATTTATCTTGAAACTTTCCAGCCAAAGTAAGCATATCTATTCAGTATCTTAATTTTGTTACTTTTTTGTTTCTCTGCAGCTGGTTGTAGTTGCGTTTGTAGTATTAATTATCGTATTCATAGATTAATATTTTACATAGATTCTGGTTTGTGTTTTTCTTTCTATGAATATATTTTAACGTGAATAACGTTAGTTTGCAAAGAAATCCTTCAAAGGCGCAGATAAAGATAGCGTTTCTTCTTGACGGAATTCATTTTAGTAAATAATTTAAATGTTGAAATACTACACAAAAAGCTTCGTCTTTACGATTCCAGAGGACTCCACGAACGCTAGAACTTATATGCGAATCCAAGGCATATTCTTTATTGTTTTAAATGTAATTAAGAATTCATGTATTTTATGTATTTTATAAATCGTATACAATATTTTAAAATAAATTTCTTTCATTATCGTAACTTGAAACATACTTGAACATAGTTAAGTCTGTTTGCGTTCTAGTTTGTCAAAGTTTTGCTTTTGAATTTAGACTGAAATTTAGTAATGAATAGAGGTGCAGGAGGTAGTAATTTCATCAGTTTTCATGCTGCACTCATGAGACCCTGGGAAAACGTGAGTGAGATAAGGTCTTACAGTTTCGATCATATCAAACAAAACATTCTTTAATGTGTAAAACACACGAACAAGATAAACTATCATTGCGGAAACACGTTCTATTTAGCTTGACGAAAGTGTCAAATTTTTTCGCATGAAAATCTTTAATATTGTGATTATATGAAACTCTTAAACTCGATCGACAATGTACCACCGCACATACAATTACGATCACTTGGTGGTACAATTTTGGTTAGTCCCATCTACCACAAATGAATTGCCTCTTGCCTGTCCCAGCTACACACACTTCATGATAGCATATATTATGTTTCTGGCAACACAGTCGATCGCCTTTTTTCATAAATTTGCCAGTGTAATATTTTAGGAACCAAAAATTACTCTCCTCATTCTTTTCAGGTTTTTTTGTACCAATTGGTCTAACTTCTGTTTTTGTACCTATGAGTTTGCTTGGACCACTGGTCGTTCGTTTTGTCGTTGTCGGAAAAAGAATTTTTTATTTATTTCGGGATTATTCCAGATTTTGATGTGGGGTAAGATGGCGACCCAAACCCATAAGAAAGTCACGCTGCAGCACGTTTCGCAGAAACAGTTTTGTTAAAAATTACGACGTAGGACTAAAGTCTAGTGAAACGTCTTATTCACGCCCATCTGTGCCTAAATATAGCACAATGTTCCCAGTCATGACATAACAATAATATACTGCAAATATGTGTTTTGTTTATTATTGTCAATATATATTACGTCTTTCACCTTCTGTAACAATACTAGAAACTTCACGGTGCTTTGTTTGGCTTGGACGAATCCGGTCGAATGGTCTTCTCAATCCCCCTCTACAAGAAGACTGTATTAAACTAGCTTTTTGTAAATCGTCTCCAATTATTAATGTCGAGATGAATTTTGTAAAACGTTTTTCATCGGGTCGAAATTGTACTTAATGTACCAATCGAAATTATACTTATTGTACCGATCGAAATTTTGCTTATTGTACTGATCGATACTGTACTTATTTTTATTGCTAGAAATTGTACTTATTGTACTGATCGATATTGTACTTGTTGTACTGATCGATATTGTACTTTTGTACTGATAGAAATTGTACTTATTGTAATGTTCGATATTGTATTTATTGTACTGATCGATATTGTACTTATTGTACTGATCGAAATTTTACTTATTGTACTGATCGATATTGTACTTATTGTACTGATCGATAATGTACCCGAAGTAGATCAGAAGAAACAATAACCCAACAGTACCAAACTACATAGCGGTGTAGACGTAACTCTCATGCTCCCAGAAGTTCTTTAAGAAGGGCCATGAACTCCGTGCGTTGACGAATCAATTTTGTTTAAATTTGTCAGTATTTAAATTACATTATAAGGTAAAAACTTGCTTGATTTTTGTACACGTCAGTAGAGTTAAAGTTTTTAAAACGAAGTCATATATTTTTTCCTTGTTATCTTTGCTTGTTCAAGTGTATGTTTTTGTACATCCTTCTGCATCTTTCACATCGGAAATTCGGAAGTGTGCAAGACACTCAAGGCTGTGCAATAAGCACTCTATGAAATTGTCTTCAAATAACCCAGTAGTCAGTAATTTATTCCTGTGGTAAAAATAAGCCTCGTGCAAGTCATGAAGTCGCCTAGGAAATGTTGAGGCATTGCTGTGCTAATTCTTAACCTAAGTGTTAGATGGATTTGAGTGGGCAGACTCTCACTCCAGCCACTTTACCTTCGAGGGAACAGCCTATGGTACCCTCTTTTTCGAGGCTGGATTGGCCCCAGAACTATCTGAATGGTTTTTGGGGAAGATAAATGTTCTTGCCTCTGTATGGTCGAGTCAAGAGCCTTTATTATAAATATATTTTTGTTATATTATATTAAAGAAAAGGTTATAGTATAGTATAGTAGTATAGGATAGTATAGTATAGTATCCCTATGAAGGGTATATGAAATCTTCTTGTGGTGGAGCAGCTCCAGCTTTTCTTGAATTTGATACTGGATGGAGATGAATGATTAGCTTCACGTTCCAACCGCTTTATCTTCAGAGAAATTCCCCTCCTTTTGACCACTGGAGGACGGGTGCGCCACGGAGTCCTTGCAAAAGCAGTGGCGAAGAGAAATTTTCCGATACTGCAGTCAGTCTAGCTCATATTATCCTGACGTACAGCCTGTAATCTAGTCACTGAGCTAACCGGTTAATTACTTTTTTTAATAGTATGTCTTGTCTTTTCATTTCAGGTGAGTTACTCCAATTCTGTGAAATTTCTGAATCGTGTTGGATCGTTTAGACGGTGTCAAGCTGATGACTGTAAGTCAAACATTTCATATTTTGACTGATGTATGTTTGTTGAGATCCCAGACGACCAATATCAAGTTTATTGTAGTTCTAATCGTTATCTGTGTCTCTCTTCGTAACACTGTAGCACTGAGTGACGGACAATGCGTTACAAACCACTTCGGTTACTAGCCATGATCACTTTGATATTCCTATACTAGTAAAATATTGAAATGTGTGAGTATTCATATCACACTCAGTTCAAAAGCTGGGAGTTATATTAAAATTACAGGATATTCTTGAGGAAGGATTGATACACGTGACTTTTGGTACTTATCGTCGTCAGCATAGATTAGTATATTGATTTTATTCCGGCTGCAAGTATAATTGTGAACTTACAATTTATATGGCAACATCGAAGAGGGTTATAACTCGTTTCATTTAAAAAATTCTGTAGTCTGTCTGCAAAATTGTCTGTAAGCGTAACTATAATTTTATCTTGATTATATACCTGGATGTCCCAGCTGCTGTTGGGGTGAGAGTTGCAAAATAATAGTAGGGGATGAGGAAATTAGCACATTGTTAATGAATAGCACACTGTTTGTGACTCTGTGTGTTGTGCTGTGCTTATGCCCCTTCATTTCCTCCGAAATGTGTAGTTTTCTCGTACTTACAGCGGTTGCTGCTGTGGTTTAAAACAGCGCGCCTGAAGAACAGACTGAGAATAATTAACTGTTTTAACATATCACAGGTCAGAGCTAGGATGGAAGAACAGGAAAAAGGAAGAAACGAAAGAAAGGAAGGAATAAGTAAAAGGTGAAGAAATTTTTCCCTGTCTTTTTACTGACCTTTTTAACTGTTTTAATGTAAAAAGGGAATTAAACTGAACCTGAAGTCTGCACACTGTTTACCTCGATCTTTCACCATGATGTTCAACAATCTTTGCTTGTTTCTTCCACGGTGTGTACCTCCCCCTCACATTCTGAAAGCATGCAATATCGACATCAAAGGGAGAGACAGATATGTGAAGAGCTGCATCATACCTGGTATGTCTGAACTAAACCCCAGTAAATTGTCTCAGAATTTCAATTTCAGTTACAAACTTGTTTGTCTCGCGTAGCGGTACGTTTAGTGGGTCAATATAATGTGATGCTCTGGGAGACATTCTCTGAAAAGAAAGGCTGGTAGTATCGAAATCGAAGCAGCTCGACGTGACAAGATTATGAGCAGAGTTGTTTTTCCCGGGGGTGAAGCGGCCGGGGTGTGCGTTTTGCCACCCACTCCATCTAGCGCCGTGGTTAAAGGAAGAGTAGAGTTATATCTCTACTCCCTCTCTGTGCCTTCATGGAAAGTTATAGGGTGACCTTTTATAATTATTATTATTATTGTTGTTTTTTTATTCAGTTAGAAAACGTTTGGTACCTTCTGCTATCTTAGGGCTGAATATGACGATGTACAAAAATCATTTTGCATTTTTTATGTGGGAAGAGTTTATACATTGTCTTATTTTTTGAGAAAGGATGATAAATTAAAATTGTATTTACAGAATACTCCGGGAAATATTTGGAACCGAGAAGAGTGGAGCGATTGAATGGAGAAATTCGTATTTTAAGCCCTACCATTAAGGCAGTGGTGTCTAGAAGGCTGGAACTGGGGAGGCGAATTTGTGAACAGTAGATTGGTGGGAGATACCGGCTTGCAAACTTAAGATTTCGAATGGCAGGACGGAGACTTCAGGATAGAAGGTGACTGAGCCGGTTATGAAGGGAACGTGTTGTGAGGCCGGAGGAAAATGGCAGTCACTGAGAGTCGCATTTTGTTGGGAGGCTTTGGTTGTGGTCTGCTGGAATATGGCGCCGTGTAGTTTCTGTTAATATGCACTAGGGTTTCGGAGGAACGTCAGTCAACTTACAGAACGAGGGACGCCGGTTCTACGTGTCTGATACAGAAAACATACACGAATGTTGCCGATTCCTACATGTGGTCTGCGACAAACAATTTCATAGTAACTCTTTGGGCAGTATTTTTTGTTAAAGTCTCCTTCAGTACTCTAAATTTTTTCCTTATATTCCTTTCATTTTGAAGTGATTTCCGATTTTCTCATCCTTATTGTCGCCTTGTTTATTATGCTTTTGAATCCTGGTGGACAATACATGTAGCGCTAGGTTAAAAACCAAAAACGTGGCACTTTCCCGACCCCCTGTCATCTGTACTATGTAGGACACAGTAAAAAACATTTATTTTGTTAACATGTGATCCACCGATTGGTTATTCTGATGGAAGAAAAATGTATCCGTTTGAGGTATGAACTGAAACTTTGTGTACAATGTACATTTGTTGTTGTCTCTAAAGGGTTAGAAAGCAATGTATATTCTTTCTTCGTTTTCACTGTTTTTTTTTTTTGTTAAGGGATGACGAGAGTTGCTGCATTGGATAGAGTCGATTTGGACGATAGGCCGAATTAGTGAGTTAAATTGGGGAGGATGTGGAAAGCAGTAATCTTGGATTAATTTGTTGTATTAGCTCGGCAGTTGGCTGGAGAGGTTGAGGAAAATCATGGGAAACGACATTGAGCGTAGCCGGTCTCCGGACCTCGAAGCCAACCCAGGACCCCTAAAGTAAGAAGGAGGCGTGTTAAACATCTGACCGCAATTATTCATACTACCAGTCTATATTAGTTTTACTTGTCTTCAGGTGGAAATAATAATAATAACAAATCTGCTTTGACGTGAAAAATGTGAGCTATTTCTCAGGACCGTCCGGAAGTTTCGTGAGCAAAGACATCTTAGAACGCTGAACCAGTCGTTGTTAATGGCACGGCAATGTATAAACGTGATTTTTAACGATCTGTCAAAGCCTCGGTGTGACCTGACCACCAACGTACCTTCACGCAAGATGTTAAATTACCCCAGCCTTCATATTAACATTACAGTATACTGGCTTCGACGTCATACTGAGCGCCCTTCATCGCTTTCGCACATCAAGCGGGAAATTACATCTCAGACGCTTGGGAAATACGACGGAAAATTCAATTTCATATATGGTCAAAAACTGCTCAGTTTGTCGCCTTGAAAATTTGGTTAAATAACATCCCTTTTTGAATTTAATTACTTAGCCTTTCAAATAAGTCGTCGTTATGCACCAGTGAACGTTCGCACTGAAGCTTATACTCCTTGTTTAAAACGATGAATTAAATTACATCCTAACGTAAAAGACCCAGTTTAGAACAGAGAGATACAACGGCAATGCGCGCGCGCAAGAACCTGCATGCAAATATATAAACAAAAGTGGCAATGAAAGCACCTAACACCCATATAAAAAATATGATCATTTAGACCAGAGGACCTATAGTGTGAGGTGTTTAATTTTGAAAATGTCATACTGGTGATTGAAATAACACCTTGTAACCAACACCGCACCTTGCGGTTTGGACTCAGCTTCTACTGACACCAAACTCGGTCCCAATCTCCCTTCGAAAGGCTGCCTTCTAACCAGTTGCGCAGCCCATAATATCCCCCTATAAGATTTCACTATCTTTGTTGTACCCTCTGACCCCCATAAATCACGTAGATACACATCACGCAACGTCCTAATTGCCAATGTCATTAATTTCATCCTTCTTACATCCAAATATTTTCTTCAGAGCTAGATTTTAAAATCTTCTAAGTTCTGTTCTTATTTCAAATTAAAAATCACGACACACACATGCAAATAATTTTACAGACACAGTTACTGTTTTTTATCCTGATTTTTTTGGGGACGGCAGAGAAAGTGGTAAGACTTTTCGATATGATTTACAAGCGTATAATTTCAATTGAATTGTGAGGTCAAAGGTCGGTCAGATATTGCCCACAATTATTTTTGCCACCGAATGAAAATGAGTGATGTTTCGATGGTTTCGGAAGGGCGTACTTCCTCCATCATCCGAACGTTCCGTGATGAGAGAATTTGTAAATTTGGGGTGCTACTAATTTTGGAGTTTTGTAGTCTGTGTGTCACGTGGCGAGAAATAAAAGCCAGTGATGCAAACTGTCACCAACTTAGAGGTCTACAATAAAATTTGGAAGCCCAAAAACATAAGTGAAACTCAAAATTGAGATGTTATTCACATATATGTTTTATAAATTAAGACAAATTTTAAACTTACTACTCTCCTGAGATCATTTCATTTTGAAATTTGGTAGGTGAGACAGGTTGGGTCTTAAATAGGCCTATATAAATCAGACTTTTTCGAAATTCTGTTAAAATACATTGATAAATTAATGCTCTTTGTAAAATTATAAAAGTGTTAGCACACAACGTGATCTGTTTATGTTTCGAGGATAATTTTAAAATGGGAATTGATATATTACATAAGGCATTGAATTGGAATTTTCTGACAGAGGAAAAGGAAAAACAGATATTTTGAACATGGTGTTGAACCTTCCGGTTTCATAATATTCGCGATATTTCTTGGCTACCTGCGGACTGTTGGCTTGTCAAGAAGAACTCTACCCCAAGCAGTCGTTTAGTTAGTTGGTTAGTTATGGGTTAGTTGTTTCTCTTCAATTCATAATAATCTCGAAGTGAGTGCGATACGTACCACGTGTGTTATAGTGGAAAACCCAAATTTTGTCTCTAAATGTAGGCGTAGAAATGAAGATAATATTAAAATATATACTGTAAAATGCGTTACTCAGACTGGCGTCAACAGGAAGGATGTTTGTAAATATAGTGAACAGCTTTCGTTTTTGACCAACTGATATGAAACTGATGGATGAATAACTGTTTTAGCTTAATTAATAAATTTTGAATTTTGTGCATTTGTTTGGCGTGTTGTATCTTATTTGTCGACGGGCACCGTAAAGCGTTGTCCAGTTTCAGCCTAAATGCTGAATTCAGTTTGGTTAGCAGTGTCTCCGGGGTTTTCATACTTTGCTATTTTGTAAGGTCAGTGGGTGGTCTGGAATTCGCCTGTGCATAATAAAAGGTAAAATGAAGCAACCTGTACGTTTGTCCAAGTGTTTTTAGGTTAAAAAATTTCCGATGCTCTTGATATAGACACGTAGCTTGTTAGAAAGAAATGGATACAGAATTTAGACGTAGAAGCATTTTGGAAAAAGTGTGATGTGAAAATCGAAAAGTAGATGGAATAATAACAGTAAAATTAATCTTAGGAAACTGGATTGTGGGATGGAAATTAGTTGTAAATCACTCGTGCTTCTGTTTTATGGTTATCTTTCATACTGAAAAATCAAGGTTCTTTTTTTGTGTATGCCTTTAAGTTAGTGTATTTGTTATAAAGATATGTAACTAACAAGGTCTTCTGTTGCTTTACGTGTCTGTTGCCATTATACGAGATTATACACAATTACAGGGAATGGAGACTATTGTGAGGCGTCTTGTTTCCCTTCCGAGGAACACTAAATAAATTTATCTTTCCCTTGGGTTCGCATTATTTCTGATGAGTAAAAGAGGATATATACCCTGTTTTATTGCTCTCTAGTGGTTGTGTTATGTTTTCTATATTCTCTGTGTTACACACGATCAGAAATAACATTAATCAGCACTTAGTTTCTGTTGCTCTTGAGACCCATAAAAGATGCTCTATAAAACTGGTAATTGTTCAGTTTGATTTTACCTGTGTCATTAAGTTATCCTGCGGGGTAGCGTAAGTTACAGAACCAGTTAACTGCCTTACTTTATCGTGTTACAGACGTCAAAAACAGGCTGCTACCAGTTTATAAATTACTTCTTTATCTGTAGGAAGTTGCTTGTGTAAGTCCTGACAGTGTTGAGTCATCAGTATCCGTTGCTCCCCTGCACATTACGCTTTTTTCCTTAGCCTTTTCCTCGTCTGTGGCTTCATCGTGATATATTCCTTCCAACTGTGGCACTGGTTCCTGCCACTGAAGTGCAAAGTTTGCTACTACTCATGCATCTGATCTGGTGTCATCTCGTGTAACCTTTTGAGACACGAAATTACTTGTGTAACACAAAATTAATTAGTTTATAATGTCCTCCTAAACTGAGACCCATATGTTTAAGGTGTTTTTCATAAATATGTACATACAATCCTGTAACAAAGCTCCTTATATTCATTATTTCAGTCCGTTGCCTAATATCCATTATTTCTAATTGGTCACCTGTCCGTGCTGCGTCCGGGGTGGTATCGAATTACATTCGTCGCACGAAATGTAACATATCCACAACAAGTTCAAAATTAATGTAAAAACTTCACCTGCTTAAATATATTCCATTATTAAACACACCATCAAACTGTCGTAATTCTTGCTAACTCTGTTACCTACCCAGAGAACACGCACGGTAACCCCATTCATCGTGCTCGTTTGCCTTATAAAGTACCGCAAAAAGCACACAACAACAGTGTTAACCGTGGCAGCCTACCTGTCGAAGAAGGAGTCAAAGAAGGAAGGAACCGAATCCGTATATATAGAATGTTCCACATAAGGTGTGCCAAACCGCAGGATGTGAGTGGAAAAATCCTGTTATCACCATACGTTCCGATTCTTAACCCTTATTTCGCTACGAGCATTTTAATGTTTCAAGATAGGCTAATGTGCGGTACAAGTTCTAATGAATCAGCTGCATGGCTACTTCCACCTCTGACGAACAGTTCCCTCGCAACCCTAATGTTTCCTCTGTGTTATTTGTAAATATGACATCCGCAGTTCCCTTAGCAGTTTAACGTAATCCAACTGCCGTTCAGTAGATTGATTACACAGTATTTGATCCACCAAACTGCACTGAGCACTCAGTGTCAGTCATCCACGTAATGTACACACCAACTGGACAATAAGGGGATATTCCGTTCGAATGAAAATAACAAAAATTGACATAGTTGTGCGTCGGCAATGGAAGATGAAATATTGTGTAGAATCGTATAAAAATGGTTAGTCGATTTATATTTGGAACTGTTCTTAGTAATTTTAATTAATACTATTTTATTTTAACTCTACACGCGCACATCTCTGACGGATAAATAATGTAGAGGACCAACTAGATGCAACAATAAAAATTTATTGATCTTTCAATCAGCTCAACATGTTTCGGGTAATTTTTTGCCCATCCTCAGGAGCGCAAGACTGTGATTTACAGCGTGTGGTATATATAATGCACCCAAATTGTTGTCGGACGGTGATCTGCAGCGTGGCGGCACGGACATAATCCGACAACAATTTGAGTGCATTATACCACATGCTGTAACTCACAGCATAGCGCTCCTGAGGATGGGAAAAAATTGCCCGAAACATGTTGAGCTGATTGGAAGATCAATAAATTTTTATTGTTGCATCTAGTTGGTTCCTCTACGTTATTTACACTGATGATGCACGGTCAAACACACATCAAATCTCTGACGGAATTTGCTGCACTTGTATGCATTTGTATATATCTCCCTGATGATGGTCTTGGAGAGGTCGAAACTTGTAGGATGAACATAAGTGACAAATGATTATTCATCATTAGTTGTGCCCTTTACTGAATCAGCTATCCTACAAGCATAGCCTATAATATTGTTCGCCAATCCACATATTACCACACAAACTCACCTGGAGCACATATTTGCAGTGAACATTTGATGTTGTATCACTGTGTATCGTCTGGCTGGACAATCTGTCGGTAACGACCCACAATTGCTGCTTGTTATCTGAGTTTCTTACAGAAATCACTGCTACGTTTGCTGCAGACGAGGTTCATGTTGTGGTACCAACCTGATGTTACCCGACAAGGAACAAAATACCTTGATCGTCATTAACGTAATAGCTATACTGGTCTTCTTGTTCCACGGACCTGGCCTGCCAAGACGACATTTCTCACACCAGTTTACTGTTTCTTGTGGGGACACCTGAAGGACATGGGCTATCGGCAGAATCGCAGGCAAGAGAACTACTGAAGCGATTGATGTTGTCCGCTGAATTCACATTGGGAGAGGATGGCAAATTTTTGGGAAGGGCAACGAATTGTCTTTGAGAGGTCTAGAATTGTGCACGCAGAACGGCGGGCCTTATTTTGAATTGTGATGGATGTAACTGGCATCACTAAAAATTGCCGTTCTTTGATATTATCTAACAAAAACCCTTTTTCTTCCGCACTATAACGTAACTACGTCAACTAACAACAAATCCTGTAATATGAATAAAACATTGTATGTTGTTTTTGCGGCATTAATAGGACGCTTGTTTCTTTTGATGTATGTGCAGTATTGTAAGACTTAATTGCTGCCTTTGTTTGTTGGTGCTATCGAACACGTGTTGTGCAGTAGGTTCAGACTTGATGATATAGCATCCTTGTATGATGTCACACGACCTTTTTTTTTTGTACAATAGAATAGAATATATGTGCGTAAAATTTTCAGTTTCATCCATGTGCATACATTAAAATGCTCGTAGCGGTGTCCTGAAGTCTGGCACACCTTATGTGAAATATCCTGTATGTATGTATCTATGTATGTATGGATGTAATGTATGTAATGTATGTATGTATGTACGTATGTACGATGTGTGTATGTATGTATGTATGTGTGTGTGTATGTATGTGTGTGTGTGTGTTTGTGTGTGTGTATATATATGTGTATATGTATGTTTGTGTGTGTTTGTATGTGTGTGTGTACGTACGTATGTGTGTATGTGGGTATTTATGTATATATATATATATATATATATACGTAATATAAAGACATTCATTGTTATAACATTTATACAACCAAGCAACCCGTGTACGTATTTTTTGCCAAATGTCTAATTCGTTGTGTGCGTAGAACGTTGCAGTTTCATATAATTTATCTTACTGCTGCGACGTTCGAATTTTATTTGTGTGTATTCAAGACAGGCGCATATAGCTGTATTTGTAGATGTGCCCCCCCGGCCCCTTTCTCTCTCTCTCTCTCTCTCTCACACACACACACACACACACACACACACACATACATCACATGATCACACCCATAATAACACAGACTTGATAACCGTTGCTAAACGTAGTGATCTGGGCCCCGTGTCGTTTCCTTTGAAATCGATGACTAGGAATACGATTTCAGCTTCAGGTTTGCCGGTTTAAGACGCACTCTGCTATCCCCCAGCGTCTGGGTAAGACAGTGGCATGGACCTTCTCCCCGTCTCGACTTTTCCACATTATGCAGCAACTCAAGATGTTTCTCTAACTTCGACACGGCTGGTGGCTTGGTAGTCGAGCGTTGTTTGTGTGGCGGATTCTGTTCTGTGTCAAGTGCAAGCTGTGCCGCCGTTCATCAGGCCACACCGTGTTCAGTGTTGGAGTTCCATGTGAACTACATTTTGTTGGATTCCTTCTTGAGCATGTTGTACAAATTTCATATACAGCCAAACCCTGACGTAACTGCGCCCCTCACTTAATGCCCATGCAAGTCTGCGGACGGAAATCCCCTACGATTTATTTCGATTTACATTTTGCACTGCAGCAGAATGCGTTGAACGAACAGTGGCGCTCTATCGGCGTTTGATTGTACGTTCATTCCGTTTGTGATTTAGTAATAACAGACTTTGTTTTAAGTGGCTTACCTTAGTTTAAACTAAACAACGGAGGTGTATTTTCTGCATTTGACGTTCAGGTGACCGTGCATCATGATAAATTCTTATAATATAACCAACTTGATGCATTAATTCCTCAAATTTATTTTCGGAATAAAACTCTACATGTTTCGGACAGTTCCTCTGTCCATCATCAGGAGTTTTTCACTGTACACAGAACAATGATATATGTCGTACAGGTTTGCTGACAGCTGCAAGCTGTATGACCGATACCATTACTGTGTGTACGGTGAAAAACTCCTGATGATGGACAGAGGAACTGTCCGAAACATGTAGATTTTTTATTTAAAAAATAAATTTGAGAAATTAGTGCATCTAGTTGGTTTTATTGTAAGTATTTTCTGCAGTAACTAAATCACGAACTACAAGAATCAATGACTGGTTTCTTGGCTGTTAGCCACAAAATAAGGTATAGAGAATGTAGCCCCTGTTGTCACTATACCCTCGTTTTCCCAAGTGTATTTTGTTATTTTACCCTGTGCCTTATTATGTGTAATCTCTGGCTACACGAAAGGGACGGATACACGCTCTACTTCATGCTGTCTCAAACTATGATCCACGTACCACTGCTGGTACACGAATAATTGATGACTGATACGCGGCCTAACAATAACCCGAAATATAAAAAAGTGTAAAAACTGGAAAAATACGCGCACAACATTAGCTACAAAATTATTTTGATACGGACAGTATACAGTATATCCGACACTCAGATCAGACCGTCTACCCGGAACACGCAGTGTCGAGAACATTGGAACACTATCGATAAATCAAGAGCTCGGTACGGTAAATTTTGCGAAAAAAAAAAAACAAACAGAAGTGCGCAATGCACGAATGTTATTTATTTACCTTTATTAAACAGAAAACATTCTCGGAACTGGAATGTTGGCGTGTTGTAGCCTTCCTAACTGCAAAATTTGATACCGTTTAACGTGACGAAATAGGAGGACGACAGCAAGCGGTCCATGTGGAAGGTACCTTAGGCTTGTGGACATGGCTGCTGCCGTGACAGGCAGTTCCTAACTGAGTTTAACAAATTGTCTTTGATTAGCTAATTGAAGCCTATTTGCAATGATGTACGAGGTTTGTTCAAATAGTATCCGGATTGGAATTGTAGTTGTTCACTGGGTTACAACCAGTCTTAACACGTTCGTACACGTCTTAGCAACTCATGACACAAGTTGCAAGTGGCTGCGTTTGCTCAGTTGGCTGCAGTAGGTCGCGGAAGTAACACGTGCGTTTATGTCATAGCGATTTTTGCGATGTGTGAAAGTACCGAAC
>Ga0123352_10009846_pt1 | contig 14990 bp, 12 predicted proteins | sample TergutLab28metaG_FD_89700 | JGI IMG/M metagenome (GOLD analysis project Ga0123352, IMG submission 89700) | Labiotermes labralis P1 segment gut microbial communities from Petit-Saut dam, French Guiana - Lab288 P1 | ecosystem: Host-associated > Arthropoda: Insects > Digestive system > Gut ... | reverse complement strand
TCCGCAAAAGTTGGCACTAACTTCGCCGACTGGCGGCGGCCGCTCTGTCGGTATAGTTCGCGTGCGGACTAAGGCCACGGAGTTTTTTTTTTTTATATTGTATAATTATGGGGGAACCCGGTGGTGCAGTTGGTTGAGACACGCGCTACAAGCCAGAAGATCGCGGGTTCAATTCCCGATGGTTTCATTGGAATTTTTTATTGACATAATCCTTCCAGCCGCACTATGGCCCTGGTCAACTCAGCCGCTAACAGAAACGTGTACCAGGAATATTTCCTGGGGGGTAAAGGCGGCCAGTGCGCAAGGCTGATAACCTTACCACGTTCATGTGTACACTGTCTTGAAATATGGGAGCCTCATCCTCCTGGAACCCTCAGGGTCTGTCCAGGCCTGTAATGGGATTGCTTTACCTTTTACATTGTATAATTATATTACAACGCACGGTGCAAAAAACATAAAATACATTTTATCTTAGCTCATACATTTTATACTGATTTATGTACGAATTCTTTGTAAAGTTTGAGACCCCTTACTACATTCTGCAGTTGTATCAACACTTCTTATTTCCTTCTATACAGTTCGACGATGGTTGTTAGTATAGCTGAAACATGTAGTTGTTGACATTCTTTACAATTTATGTTGCGCTGACGGATTATCTGTTGGTTTTATTGTAAATTCTGGCCCATTTAAAATAACCTGCCATCCATCCATACTGCTAAAAGCTCCACAAACCAGGGACAATGTTCAGCATGAATCGCGCCCACTAACATCTACGGATTCAGTTCATAACACATAGAAAACAAATTGGTTCCCACTACCATAACAAACTGGTTAATCTATAATACAGTATCCAACATATGCAAGCTGTTGCAATATGTAATTTACAATTAAAACATAAAAAATTATGTATTACAGCAGTGTACATTTGTCAGATATTATACTATAGCCATTCAATTAATGCATGGCAACGAATGCCATAGAAAAAGCTAGGTACTGTTGCATACAGATATAATAAATTTTCATTTCGAAACTCGTACGCAATACATCAGTGCAGCCCACGCACAAAATGCAGATTTTCTGAATGCTTAAGCTGGTAATATAGGTCTATAGTCAATACTCTTCTTTGAATATTTAATTACAGTATTCGTGGAATACGTTAATGAGATAGTGGCAAATATCGAAATTCTCGAAGACTATGTAACGCTGCGTTCTGAAACACCTCGTACGTTCAGGTTTGACCATGTAACTTTATCCTGAATAACAGTACCTCCACCTTCACGTAACCATCACGTTACTTCACTATCGATGACACTCCTAGCAATCACTACCAAAATCTCGTATGCAAGCCGTTAAATATGGCAACATGTCCTGTGTCCCCTGGAAAGTAGAGTGATTCAGTAGCAACATTTGGCTATCACAGAGAGTGAACGGCACATATGATTTCAGCGGATAGTGTCGTTTCACACCTTTCACTTGCATAGCTAATACCTATTGCTTTTCTTTTTGGAAGCACAGGTTCGTAGAAAATGCATAGTGACCCAAAAGGTAGTCAACCGATTAGCAAACTTCATAATAAAATGCGCTGTAAATTTTGTATTCCTTGCCGAATTTACAATAACTGTTCGAAATGAGACCCTAAATTTTTACAGCACAACTGAAAACGCCGACGACATTTTACAAATTCGCTGCCACAACACTGTTAATGGTATTCCCGTTAATACGATAGGACGTTTTCGGTTAATTGACTTATGGGCTAGTCTGTACACATAAAACACCGAACTTTACATGCTTTCCCGTACAACAGTGAAGAGCGGCTCATACGGACCGTGACATGGTTAGTGTGCAATAGTAGCTGAATAGCTGCGTCAAGGTCACGAATATGCAAAAGGGAAATAACTAGTGACAAAATGGTCAGTTACTGGGAGCTGAATGAGGAAGATGCAAAACCACAGGGGAAAGAAAGAATTAGCGAAGTGAGGGCCGGTTCACACAGTACTTACTGGCCATTAGAACAAGGAAATGGACACACTCTGTGTCAAGACGGAGACACCAAAACTTAACAATATTTAAGCTAACCACCATGTTACCAACTACCAGTGGAACTACAGTCGATATGAACCAACGGTTATTAACATTTACTCGAAGCTAATTCGATAGATACCAACAGATATCGATAAATGCTTTAAGTTAAATCCATATGTACCAACAGCTATCGATGTGAATTTCTGTGTAAATCGATTGGTAAGTCCACTTAAACACCAGCTGCTTGATCTTTGAGTAGCACGCAAGTGTCGAGCCAAATGACACACAACTTTGCATCTCGAAAACATACATTACCAGGATAAAGATTCCACACACGGGCATCCAGATACTGACTTGATTCCACTATATGACAACTACGCACCTTGACACATTAAAGGACCTTACGGCGTAAACTAGCCCCAAACAACTTAACTCTGCATTAAATGAGGTAGCACAATCTCCACCTTCACAGGTTGACACTTTGTGCAGCTCTGGCATCACACATACACAACAACCAACACAAAATTAACAGTGATATAACCTCGTCTGTTACGCGAATGGAGATCAATAAACGAATTTCCCCAACTGCGCTTACACACGAACGCACGTACACACTACTAACTGAACACTCATGGACATACTTCCTGGAGTGTCTGCATATCTTCACAAGAAACGTATAAATCAAATCTGAATCGCACAACTCGTCAATTACGATATATATATACACTGCAGTTCTTTCGTTCGTTCTCGTTTTGAGAAAATTAACTATACCATCAATACAAAAATTCTGTACATTCTTTGGATATCGATGAAAACGCTTCCCTTTACTTGTTCCATCAACACGCTACTGCAAGAGGTCACTAACACTGGTCACACACAGACACCCTCACGTGTCGCTTGGGGCCAAGAACAACCCGACGCGGATCGCTCGCTCTGCGATGTTCTATTCCGCAAGGTTGCCGCGCTGTCTCACTCCTATCATGACGTTTCAGGCCATGACGTCGTTCTTCCACGTCACTGGTACTCCGCCATGGTTCTACCCACACACAGGATCTAGGACCAACATGCTACCGAATATGTTAACGCAGCGGCCAGTTGTCGGCCATCAGCGTACGATCCCAAATGACGCACAAACTTCAATCCAACACTAATGACAGGTAAAAAGTGTTGCTGGAAAAATCACGGTTATGACCAGCCAGCACTTCATGACGACCAACACATATAAGAACACTTGTTCCTCTTAGGCTCCACAGCATAAAACGGTACGCGGGAGTGAAGACCCGAGTTGTATGGAAGTGGCTGAACACACACACACACACACACACACACTTCAGTTTGGTAGATAGGTTCCAGCGTTTCGGAGAATCCTGCAGCCTCCACCATCAGGGCAGAAGTGTGACATGTTATATAACGCGTAGTTTAGTATCAGACCATACGGTGTAGAATCCCAAAAAACAGTGATCTTCAACATACAGTACAGCTGTCGTAATGCATATAGGTGGTGAAATGTTCAAACGGAAGCCATTTACACGACGGTAGAGTAACGTTTCTTCTTGTTCCTCCAGAACGTACAGTTCGTACAATGAAAAGTGACCTGAATATACTTCCCGTAAAATCTTTACAAACAGCTACTTTAATAATGTCAAAGTTCGCTGTATGATAATGATAATTTTATAATAATAATAATAATAATAATAATAATGGCATGTGCCACTCACTCATCGTCTTCTCACCTGACATTCCACGCTAGCTCTCATCCCATTCACTGTCACTTTTGCTGCGAGAGTACCGCCACTCGTTCAACTTTCATTTATACCTGCAGTTGCCTCTTTTAATTACGCTCCCATTTAAACACCGAATTTTTTTTTCTCCATGGCGCAACAGTCCTTCCTCATTTTCAAGGCTTCACGATCACGCTCAGACACACCACTGCCGGTAGGGTTCCTCTGGACGAATGATCAGCTCGTCGCAGAGGCCTCTACCTATGAACACACAACACGCACAACAGACAGACATCCATGCCGCCGGCGGGATTGGAACCCGAAGTGTTCCAGCACGCGAGCGGCCGCAGAGGCACGCCTTAGACCGCGTGGCCACTTGGATCGGCTACACGGTGGCCATCTCGTCTAACCCTTCACAAACACAGACCGACTTTTCTCCAGTTTCTCGATTCTCTGCTCGGAAAGAAACTGTCACTCGCCTTTTCAGCCCTTTTTGTACTTTCAACACCTGCATCCTACAGCTCTAATATTCAGACTATCGCGGCCGTTGCTCATAGCACTACGTGTATATTCGGCTTTGGGGTTTCGGCGCGTAGAAGAACGATGACTTCCTAGCGTTTCGGCAAACGTTGCAGTTGCTGTCTTAAGTAATGAATTATTAACCGTGTTGGACCGTCACCTGTGCACACAGCTGACACATCTACGTAAAGACCACACCGATAACACACACATTAATTCACCCTTACGATGAAAACTGCAACATTTATGCAATCATCATTCCCTCGCGCGTCCCAAAAGACAGACGATCCAGTGCTTTAGGTTTTGTAATATTTAGGCACGTATGCTTCCTGCGTCTCCTTTCACAAAAATGAACGCATTCAGAAAAATTTTCCGCGTTTGCCCTTTTTACGCCGAAGAGGCTTCGGCGGCGTAACAGACGTGATATAAAACTCACTCCGCTAGCTGACAGTGTCACTGTCAACTGCCGCTGACAGTACCTCTCAGGACCGGTTCTGCATAGTGGACCTTATCTGACTGACGGACGTAAAGCAGCAAATACCCTGCCTTTGTCGCGTCACACACACACACACACACACAGTCGCTCCTCTCCGCCAGCTCAGCAAGGCTGCGACCGGACAGAAAGTTTCGCCAACATCATACATTTCGATTATTTAATCGTTGGCGTGGACCTTCCCGCAAACCAAATGAGCGGTGAGGGGGAAGATGGCGTACAATCTGTACTTCTACGTGTCCCCCCCCCCAACCCTTTTTTAACCACACTATGCATAACTCTGCCGTGCAGTTTATTTAGTGGTACACTAAGCACTGTTATTTCATATCCTCGCCAGTATGGCCACAGAGAATTATCCACACTACACACTCCCGTAAGAAGTTAGCACCGAAGCGAACAACACGCCCTCTAGCAGACGAATCGCAGTGGATTAAAAGGAGGTACCAAGGCAACCAAACTAACCGTGTCACATAAAATATACGTACTGCATATTGTGTGGGCGGGGGTAGGGCAGTCGGTATTGCGACTCGCTATGGGCGGGACGGTCCGGGGAGCGAATCCAGGTGGCGGCGAGATTTTCCCCACCCGTCCCCGGGCCCACCAAGCCTCCTATAAAACAGGTACCTGTTTTTTTACCGGGGTTAAAGAGGTCAGGGCGTGGCGTTGACCACCCACCCACATCTAGCGCGGAGGCTAAAGAAAGCGTACAGATAAACATCTACTCCCCCTCTAGGCTTTTCTGGCCTGTTCCAGGGTGAACTTTTACCTTCACCTCTACCTTTACCTTACTGCGTACTGTATAAAATTGTGTCGACCTCAGAACACAGTAACAGAATTAACAGCCGTAAGAAAAGTGAACAAATCAGCAGCTGTGTTATATTTAATGCCTACACAGTTGATTGAAAAAAAAAGGCTCTTGCCCCACGAACCACGACACTTCGGATTCCCAGCCTGTATGGATCCCCCATCGCCGCCCCCCCCCCCGCCCTTTTCCACAATTAACAAAATACATATCCAATCAGCACAACATTAGAGCACGCGTATGCGTCTATTGAATACAACCACTTCCACGTTCCTGACATTTTTAACATTACCAATTCCGTGCATTGCGATTGAATATTCATGCAAAAAATCACATGCATTCCTACACTGCAGCAGCAGTAAAAAACTACCTTCTACACACAGCACGACACATAATACAGCGACAAGATCCATAAAGGATTAGGAACAAGTTTCTAAACAATGACGAAACAAAATTACGGTTCCTCAAAACATACACAATTTTAAACACATTTTACGAGATCTCACTTTTTTTAAATGAGCTACAGACAGCGCTAGGATAAAACAAGTACCACCTAACGTATTATACTCACACCAAACATATACGCCAGAATTTTGATGTACGAGAGCTGACACTTCCGAATTCATCTGTAAAAATAACTACTATATAAAATATAATACTACTGAAATACATTACGTTTTAGTGGGTTTTAAATATTTGTGTGTACACTTCCCGAAGGTGGCGGATTTCCACCAAAACAAGTAGGTGTAAACAACGAACTTTGTTATGTATACTAGTTAAAATTATGTTTGTTTTGTAAATAAAAAACACATGCCCAGCGTGTTTCCACCATCAAGTGGTTCGTCCCTGACGATAACCACTTAATGGCTGACAAATGTAGGGAACGTAATAATGGTTTTACTGAACAGATGGCCACATGCTGTGTTTGATAATCCAGTGATTCTTTATCCACCCATACACAACCACAGAGATTCCGTCACATCAACTTCTTTCCACTCTCTCGAAAATGTTTACATTCTTCTAAATATTCTATTTCTTCATTTTTTCCATATTTTACCTCATACATCTTTCCCTGCTGACAGCTAACCATTAAGCTATATTGCTTCCAACGCTTCGGTCTTAGCCTTGCCTTTCTTTTATCACCTAACTATTTTTCTCACTCAGCCCTTCTACCCTGAAGATGGAGGCAACAGAATTCTCAGGAATGTTTGTCATCTCTGGTTTCATATCTCTCGAAAAGAATTCGCCACACAGAAAATCATTCCGAAATGGAAATCGATATAAGCAAGAAGTTCGTATCGTAGGAACATGTTTGCTTACAAACTTCGGTGAAGTTCAATTCAGTCAGCTGAATAAGGCATCAGCTATGTGCAGTAATAATCCCACATCAAAGACAAAATCAGTCATGCAAGTTTCCAGTTTTCGAAAGCTATACACTTCAAGCCAGGCAAATTATTGGCATTGTAAGCCAAATAGAACGCGTAAATATGCATTAAACATGAAATAAGTCAGAATTACGACTTGATTGGCCCTTATAGCTACATGATTTAAACGGTAAATAAAATTTCCGCACGCTCTTTCAGTCAGTTGCTACGATGAACATTCTGAGGGTAAGTTACAAGATCTGAACACGGGAGAGAGGGAAGTAAGTCACAGTACTGTTGTCCATCTATGCTGACGAGTAGGCAGCAGGTTCCTCTAAATCGTCAGTACAATTCTACCCGTCCATACGGCAACACGACCCACATGACAGTAATCACCACATCACTTCACTTCTCCAAACAAGCAGATAGGTGTAGCAGCAAATCGGATTTGTATTCCAGAAATGCACTGTTCGAATGTCGACGCGGACACTGGATATGTTGACATTTTTCGTGAGTTTCCCCAGTCCCTCCTGGAAAATTCCGAGTTTTGTCTCGATAAGATCACGGCCGCTTACGTTTTAATCTTCAACTCCTTACTCATCCATCCCTCCATCCACCCGACACTTTGCGATGTAAGGCAAAGTAGTCTGGTACATGTTTACCGACGTTTCGAGGGAAATATCTGCCTCCATCGGAGTTGATACCATCAAGCACACTGAGATACTGACAGCCACGAACAAAAACAGCCTCTCCCACAGTCTACATATCGCAGACTTTTACTGCACACCAAGAACCACATTAGCAATACAAATTACACTGTACATTCAAACTCCGCATTCCTCGGTCTATATTACTCGTATTTCACTGTGCAGTTAAACACATCAGCTTCCGAAAACCCTCGCATTCCGTCCATGAGGGTCACACGGCGCTGCCTGCGAAGAGTACTTTCTTCTGGGATATGACGCCGTGACACTTTTGCAGCAACATGCTGCCTCAGTCTCCTGCCGCGTAATCTGCTCAATGGGTACCAAATCTTCTACCCTGATGAAGGAACCGAGTTCCTTCGAAACGCCAGTAAATATGTACCAGACTACAAAGTGTCACGTAAGAAAACAGTGCAATTTTCCACGCCCCTCGGTGTACACTCCACTATCCGTGAGACCAGAAAATAAAACTACCTCCACTGAACTATTTTCAGCCCACGGCAATAAACTGGCCCGGCGCAGAACGTTAAGCATACTCCACAGGTACGTAAAGGTAAAAAGTAGAGTTTATCCTGTCCACGCCACAAGCTAATGCAAGGGAATAAGAGGTATAACTCCACTCATTCTTAACCTGGGCACTATACGGTGATTAGTTAACTTCACGTCCCGGCCCCATAACCCCCGGGGACAAAACCCCAGTACCCATTGAACAGGCGGTTGGGTGAGTCTCGGAGCCCATCTCGACGCTTCGTCGAAAAGCGCAGTCTCTTGCCCCTTTCCGAATTCAAACCCCGGACCGTCCAGCCCGCTGCCTCTGCGCCTAGTCGTTATATAAGCACAGTACGTAACAGCCAGGCCAACAACCGGCACAATTTAACCTACGTACGCACAACTCACAAAGTTCCCACACTTTCAGAGTTACAGTTTTCGGAACAACGATAAAAACGTTGAGTTCGGCAAAGGCACCGACAGACCACACAAACGCCACATTGCCAGACCACAGGCAGAGAACAGATGCACTGCGCGGTTTCGTACACTATAAATTTAATGCGCAACGCTGAGTTTTGAATCCCGGAATCAACGATGAAAATCCAGTAATTAAGTGCGGGCTTCAGAGAAGTGAACATAATGCAATAGTAGGTTCAACACACCATCACCACCAACAACAAATCATCACCCCAACTTTCTGCACACAACGCAAATGGCTGCTTAAAGAACAAGTACTAGAAAGCACAGGCAGGTACCATATGTCATAATATTACGCTCTTCTTCAATGTGACGCTGCGTAGCGCGGTACACACGTTTCTGGGAAATCTGCTTCGTGCGTGTTCGTGGTATAAAGCTGGTACCTTAGTACCAATCTACAAAACGTCAAATCCTACAAAACCGGAAGTCAGTAGCCATTTACTGTCACTAGAACAACTGTCACGTTCTTGGTGGACTCCTAAAGATAAGCAACTAATGACCTAAATGAAATATTTTCCGTTCCGTACATTGTGACTAATCATCCAAATACACCAAATGATACACACAACTTACGTAAAATCATAAATCACTCACACATACGAACTCGCCTACATGTTTCAGCGATAAATCGCTATCATCATCCATTCAGGAGACATTAATACAAAGGAATATATTCCTTTGTATTAATGTCTCCCTGAGGATGACGATTTAACGCCGAAACATGTGCAAGAGTTCGTGTAATGGATGATTTATGAGTTTCTATACATTATATGCATAGTTGGTGTACGTGGATGATAACCTAAATGAATCACTGGCAAGACACAAAATGACTGAGGAACAACTCATTCCGTGACTTAATAAAAAAACTGACTCAGCACATAACCAGTAGGTCCGCCTGAATGATTTACCGACCAGCTAACTGGCATACTACAAAAATGAGTTATTGGTCAATCGAACCCAAACAAGACCGACCGACCAAATTTTCCTTTAAAAGCCTTTCGGTCTTTGTGACTCCGCCCTCTTTGTTGGGAATGTATAAATACAAAACTTTGCTGTTTAAAAAGAAACTTTGTAATCACACAAGTTTAGGGTAAGAGGGGGGGAAGGCTCCCAATACCAAGACTGCGGGTATGCAAATCTGATGCTGGTCAAGGCTACCACACGCCTCAGAAGTAGAAAAGATTATGGAGCAGCTATGAAATGAAAAGTAGCAGTACAGAACCGAAGAAACCTAACGATTTTCCTCAAACCGCAATACTTCGCATCTTCACAGTGTCATTTTTGTTATTCTAAAAATTAAAAACTGCACAATTTTGAAAACAGTCACTACCACATAAACTACCCAAGGCCATTACGACTACACGTACGCCTACAATAATCGACTACATTACTGCTTCCACACAGATGTTCGCACAACAGCAACGCTGTTACTGTTAAAAATTTTGTGTTTTTGGGTAGCCCACAGTAGAATTCAGGTACTGTGAATGACTAACGGTTACTATATGGGAGATTTAAGGTTCTCACAGCGGCGATTCAGGTCTTCGGGGATGCGACGTTTCGAAGGGCTGTAGTGCCTTCACCTTCAAGGGTCTAGGGGTTCAAGAAGACGTGTAACCACTAACCGAGCGACACGCCGACAACCCCCACAAGACCTGAATCATCGGGTATTACCACATTACATCTGTTTTTAAAATAACACTGACAGCCTCATGGGGATGGCTAATGGATGAGTAAAAGTGACGAAAAACTGCAGTAACCAAGGTGACAGCATTATCATTTGTCAAAATGCCAATAAATCATAACTACACAGCAAACTTGTTTCTCGGATTATGTGGTATACCTACTCATCAGTTACTATGGATGCCAAATCTGGATGAACTTGAGCATTGCTTCCGATGCGAGACACAAGGCATTACCTACACAGCAACCGATGTGAATAAAATGCCACCCTTTTTTTTTCTGAAATTCAAAACCCCTTCCAAAGGTTCTTGTTGTACCATGGTAAGGAATGACATAGGGGTGGAATGATTACATGAAGAGGGAGAGGGGTAGAGAAGAATGAAAAACAATAAACGTTGACTATGAAACGAATACGGCGGAAAAATCCAGGACCCCTGAACGCATGTCATGTTTCAAGAGAGGATAAAAAGACGAGGCAAGTTGACGTAAAGAAAATCATAAAGGGAATGGCATGTAAGAACATTTCTTTACGCTGCTGGCAATGTCATAACGCATGCGCACGTGTCCAGCTCCCATTAAGATATAGCGAGATTCCTATTCAGCCCCTGCTCATCAAGTTCCCCACAGGGGTTGGTTGGGGTTACGATGACACAGACCTAAAATTAAGGGCAAGGATCTAGAAAATACCGCAGGAACAACATTACGTACTAACAAGCAGCCGGAATCATAGTCTCCCGCCACTGAAAAAGAGGAAATGTGTTACACAGACCTAGGTTCCATCGCACCAGGTACATCAAAGAACTCGTCCGATACACATTTTGCTGGCCTGACCGAGCTAGCAAGATGAAATAAATCACGTATAAAGTCACCATTAATTGTGCCTTACAAGAATTTAAATACAGTACATCTAAGACGCTAGTGCAGTGGTGATGTCTGAGACACCCACTTCGAAACACTATTGTGGCAAAATAGTTTTTGTTAGAATTAGTCTCATCCTTCAGTTCCCCCGTAGTGAATTTTCCGAGTAGTGCGTTGAACTGGACATCATCGTCCCCCCAAACACCCTTTCTAGTTAACATCCCTAATTTCAACTGACGTTAAATACTATATACTCGTGTCAGAACCGTTACGAAATCCACGGTTCCACAAGTCATTAAATAGGAACATAGTATGTGAGTTATGAAAATAATTTTATACTGTATATACATATACATACGTATACTTATTTATATATTTTGATGTCGAGAGAAACTCTCCTATAAATCTCGTTATTTTTAAGACGAAACATTCCCGTCGCTGTCAGCAAATCACAACTATATCCATCAAGTCAGTCACACCCAACACCAATTGTAATTATCAATTTATTCACGGCTACATGTTTCGGCTCTAAATGCGAGCCATTATCAGGCCTTTAGTAAACGTACATGCAGGGAACCGTAAATGAAGATTTCCCCTTTCACTTTAAAAATACACCATAAATGTACACAAACGTATAATATACATATATACAACATACGAAGGATTATCAGCCGTGACAGGCCTGGCTATATATAAATAACTAATCTATGTATGATGGTTAAAAGACTAAAAGGTGGCATAACACAGCTGACGATCCTTCATATTTCACACATATTTAAACGGTTGTATACATCTTTCAAGTATTTTTAAAGTGAAAGGGGAAATCTCCATCTTAATTTTTCCAGTATCAACGTTTATAAAAGGCCTGATGATGGCTCGCAATTACAGCCGAAACATGCAGCCGTAAACAAACTGGTAAAAACTGGTGATGTGACTGATTTTGAAACACATATTTGTGAAATCTCGTTATTCCTTCAAGCGCATTCCGAGAGCCTCCTGCTTTCAGTTATTCTCACTGCTGGCTGACGAAGAGATATCAGACCAACAATGCGATCTAAATGCCTCACCAAACACTCTCCCACCTTCACTTCACCCCCACCTTCAAATTATTCACTCCACAAGGCTCTGTCATGACCGGTATAATGGAGGAAATTTGCCACCGTTACGTTTCAATAAAAACTTATTAAGTTCAAATTTACAACGTCGCTGACTATAAAGTCTTCTTAAAATAGACGGGTTTTTAGGCTTCTACAGCTTGTTTTACGAACCCTCCAGCAAGAAACCACTTTTTGGAGTTATATTCTATCGAGTAAATATACAATCAGGTGAGAAAGTACACTGAGCAGAAACAAATGCGAAGAAAGTGAGAATGCAATGTGCAAATGGTGCGGAGTGATACATTTTGTAGTAGTTACACTGCTTCACCTAGGTCCTAAAGCGCTTCGGGGATGTCGAGAGGTCAGAATTCCAAAGGAAAGGGTTGTGGCGGCCTATTAGAAGTATCACGAAGAAAACCTGGAATAAACATAACGTTGTTCAAGTGTCTATTCAGAATTACATCTCGAAGACGTGGGGAGTGCGCGTTTGACTCCTCGTATTCTCAAACTCGACGCCAGATAGAGGTGAGGGCCAGTTTCACATCCCGGTAGCTCTACTCCGACAGAAACAGCGCTCGGTGTCCTATGGATATAAAGCCGCATGTGCTCCAGAGCCCGCGTGGACGCTGTAAAGAACAGAAAAATCTCTGCCCCTGTCAAGAGTCGAACCCCGATATGCCCGTTTTCCATGATTTAGCTTAGCCACTATATTCGCTGAACTAAAAATAACACAACTTTTTTTAAATCGGTACGCGAGGACTCGTATGATTACGAACCCCAATAAACGCAAAGCAACGGACAAGTAGGGGAAAGTTAAGGAGGGAAAAAACTCGGTGGTACAGTGGTAACAAGAAATTCAACCTGCGAAGCACGGGAAAAAAGTGTCTTGTATCCAAAATGGTGGAGTACGAAAATGGGAAAATTAATCAAAACGAGGGAAATTTCAAAACGAAAATGCAGATTCTCAAGCCACTCCGCATGTCTCGCGTCCCTTCAGCGCAGAGGAATGCTTGCTTCCAAGCGCGGAAGACAACTTTTAATTGCATGCGGTAAAACTACACAGCTGCAACAAAACAAAGCAAACATTAACACGAGATTTCTGTTACTCAGATATTCTGTAAATCAGGCCGGCCTCATACCACGTGAAGGTCACAGTGGCAGCCCAGAGGCTTCACGTCGGATCTCAGCAACATTTTATGTACAGAATCAACTGAGTTCTGAGGTTCTTACGGCGCTTATTAAAGTCACAACTACGGAACAACGGTCTTCCGAAATGTGAATCAGTATAGTCTGCTACAGGGTACCAACATTCTGGGGGCATTCGATACCTGGAAGATAAGTTTCACTCGAAACGTTGGTACCTACAAACAACAAGTTACACGGCGTCACATCCCATGAAGACGCAGTCTGAGCATTAATTTAATATACGGTTTAAAGTGTTGTGATTTGTGGGTTCGATTTGTGAGGCGTCGCCGTCGTCAGTACCTCGGACTTCTGCGCCGTAGACTTCAGTTGAAATGTGATGGCACATGGTGACGCACGGGAGGGGAAGTGAAGGGGAAACTGGTGAATGGATTGGGTAGCCAGTACTCTTCACACTACGTCAGAACATGGTGTATCCAGCATTACTACCGCTGATGCGCACATTTCGGCTGCCAGTAGTCGACTGAACTGACGCCCCCGCCGATTTAAATGGACTCGCCCGTTTCGCCGAAAGACGAAATCTGATTTCTGCGCGTGTGCCATCACATTTCAACTGGCCTCTACCATGGGACGACAGTGAATAAATAGTGAGGAACACACGGGCCGTGGTCTGATTCAAAGTAAAATCGCCAAATTTTTGCTTGCAAATGAGCAAAACAATGAATAAACTGAACAGGTGTTCCGGTCGTAATTCGAACCCCGGCAACCACAAAATTCAAGCCAGGAACCTTATCGCCAGTTCGAAACCCGTGAAGGAAGCAGACGCTAATGGTATAATTTTCAGTTTCGGGCAAAAAGTCGTCAGTGCCGTCACTGTCTGCTGTCTCCTCCTTACATTTGAAACATGTTTCACGAATCCTTGCAAAGCTAGCAAATTCGGCAGAAAACACTAAAGACCGGGCACTTATGAACTTGACTGGAACAGCAACCATCGTGCGTGCAGCGTTTTAATTGCAGAAATACGTTTAATCCAGTTGTACCTTCGACGCAGGTATGAGTAATGTAGCCTATACAACATGACAGCCACCACAAAACTGTCATTCATCCCTGACGCCAAAGTATAAACACAACCCGGCGACGCGCTTCCACTGACCGTGCCATTGTTACAGTCACACACACTAACCTATACACGCATATACACACACTGTTGCTGTGATCGCCATTCATTACAAATTGACAGTTAGCATGTCTCGTTTAGAGACATTTCTCAAAATTACATTTGTTTAAATATTAAATTATATTTCGCTGGCAAAATGCCTGTCATATAATCATAGTTCAGTTAGCTTAATGAAAGACACACCATTGCTTTCATATATGTAGTCTGTTAATTAGTAAATCCCTGACAAACACAACTACACACGTAGTATGTAACAGTAAGCTACATCAGGCTATGTATAGAAGTTTAAGAAAGAAAGCAAAAATACCATCACCATGTATGTATATGTGTGTGTATATACAGGGTGTCCCAGGAGGAAAGGACCTAACTTCGGGAGAGTGTTCCTTAGGTCAAACTATACCGATATAACCCAAAACACCTATATCCAAAGTTCAATGGTTACGG
>Ga0123352_10009845_pt1 | contig 14990 bp, 14 predicted proteins | sample TergutLab28metaG_FD_89700 | JGI IMG/M metagenome (GOLD analysis project Ga0123352, IMG submission 89700) | Labiotermes labralis P1 segment gut microbial communities from Petit-Saut dam, French Guiana - Lab288 P1 | ecosystem: Host-associated > Arthropoda: Insects > Digestive system > Gut ... | reverse complement strand
AGCTAGCCCTTAAGTTCCCTAGACAACCTGATGATGGCCAACACAGGCCGAAACATGTAGTTGTTTCCATCACAGTCATTAAATACACCTCAGTGATTAAGTTGTGTTTGACTACATACCTGTTCCTAGCTTTGCACTCCATTCTATGGACAAACAATGACATGTGCTAGGTACTATCACATACTACGCGTTCTACATTTCACAGACAATAATAGGAATGGAGTTGATAGAACAGATGACAGACTGTGGAAAACACAAGACTTATTTGAAACTATACGGAGAAACTTTTCAAAATTTTACAACCCTTCCGAATATTTGGCAGTAGACAAAGTCATTGTGAAATTCAAGGGAAGGATAGTTTTCAAGCAGTACATCCCCCCCCCAAAAAAAGCAAACATTTCGGCATAAAAATGTTCAAACTGTGTGGCTCTACACGATATACATGACATGAATGTTTACCTCGGTAAAGACAGACGAAGGGCGGCACAACACCTGACAGCAACACACAATACAGTGGTTAATCTGACAAGTGGTGTAGAAGGATTTGGCCATAAACTGTACATGTACAACTTTTTTTCCTCCCCTGACCTATATGATGACTTGGCCCAGAAGAAAATTTTTTGTTGTGGGACGGTTAGGCTACATAGAAAGGGCATGCCCAAGGCCATCAAACCCAAGACACTGAGATTGAAACGCGGTGCAGTTCGAGTAAGGACCAGAGGTGACTTGACGGCTGCGGTGTGGAAGGACAAAAGAGACGTGTGCCTCCTGACAAACATTCACGATCCACCCAGAGAAGGCAATTATCATGATGAACACAGGAATGTGATAAAGCCGGCAACTGTGGCGGATTATGACCATCACATGGGGCACACTGACAATTCGGATAGGATGGCCAATAGCTAAACGGCCAGCTGCCAAACATGGAAGTGGACAAAAAAGCTCTTTTTCCACCTGTTAGACCAGGCCATTGTCAACATTTACATCCTTTTATCTTCGTGTGGTGGGAAGAAAATTTCACACAGAGATTTTTGTCTCACCCTTATCAGAGAGATGCTGGCACGGTCTGGGCATGAGCCACGACCATACATGCCTGTAGGGAGACCAGCCCCAGCTTCTACTAACATTGGAAGACTGGACACATGTCACAATAAGCACTGGCCTGGCCGCAACCCCAAGCAGCTTCGTTGTCGCATGTGTTCAGCGAGGGGCGTGATGCGGACTGTGGTATTCAAATGTGTGAAGTGTGACGTGGCGCTTTGTGTGGACCGAAGTTGTTATGAAGATTACCGCACAAAAAACGACTTATAAGACATCTTTTCGTTCGTTCTCCATGCAAACTGTTGGAGCCTCGACCATAATGTAAGTAAAAGAACATGGAAATTTACAACTTTTTTTTAGAAACGTATGTTCTCCATTATGCAATAAGGACATTACAGCATTTTTAAGGCACCCTGTGCAATGTCTGATTCCTTCCCCACAAATTTATCTCGCTTAGTTCTCGAAATATTCAAGTTTTTTTAAAAGCATGCACAAAATTTAAATACCCCGCAGAATAATTCGGCAACCTGGGATTTACAGATGGGATTTAATATGGTATGCTAAGGGTTAAACTGTCTATGCTAGGGAACTTTATGTTCTTTGCCTTTTTCAGTGCCAGCTCTAAATCTTCCATAGTTAAGTGTGCTTCATAATCACTTACTTCACCCACTTCTTACTCCTTCATGATCACTTACTCCAACCACTTCTTACTCCTTCATGATCACTTACTCCAACCACTTCTTACTCCTTCATGATCAATTCACCCAATTCTCACTCCTTCATGATCACTTACTTCACCCACTTCTTACTCCTTCATTATCACTCACTCCAACCAATTCTTACTCCTCCATGATCAATTCACCCAATTCTCACTCCTTCGTGATCACTTACTTCACCCACTTCTTACTCCTTCATGATCAATTCACCCAATTCTCACTCCTTCATGATCACTTACTTCACCCACTTCTTACTCCTTCATGATCACTTACTCCAACCACTTCTTACTCCTTCATGATCAATTCACCCAATTCTCACTCCTTCATGATCACTTACTTCACCCCACTTCTTACTCCTTCATGATCACTTACTCCAACCACTTCTTACTCCTTCATGATCAATTCACCCAATTCTCACTCCTTCATGATCACTTACTTCACCCACTTCTTACTCCTTCTCCATCTTGAATGTCATGGTTGGACTGCAGTTATGAGTACTGAGTCTTCCAATCTTCTTTTGACATCAGGTTTGTTTGTAATTGGTTATTACTGCTAACTGTAGTTTCTGCAGTACTGTGAATCCTCTTTTTGTGGGTCAGTTACATCACCTTCTATAAATGTCACAAATTTATTTCAATCATTTCCTCAAATCTTCTGCTCTTTGTTTCTTATATTCAGTGTGTTATTGTGGGTCTTTAATTTGCAGATTTCATATGAATCCACTAATGGATGAGAACTGCTGTTAATCATCAGTGCTATAAAATTACCACAGCAACTAATCAAAACTTTAGTGTTGTAACACAACTATTTTTGAAGAACATGACAGCACTGATATGAAGCCTGTCTGTCACTGTCATGCTGTCACATTACACATAACTGACTTAAATACACGTGCTACAATTCTTACAACATGCTTAGAACTGAAACAGTAAGGGGTACAACAAGGCTTACCGCTCAGTGTTTTTCTGGCTCCTCCCACTGTAAAGTTTCCAATGCAGATGTTCCTGCACAATAAACAGGACATCTATTGCAATTTAACCAGTGTTGATGCCAAATTTGTGTGTGCAAAGCTCACAAAACCACTAAATAAACTGTCCTTAATTCTGACGTGGCATTATAAGTTAAGTGTGCTTGAATACTCTTGAGTGCTGCAGAGATAGGTCCAGCAGGCTGCTTATCGTTGCTGTACTACATATTTAGAAACAAGACTAGCAGCTTAATGGTATGCACTCTGGTGCTAGTTATCTATATAAGGGTGACTTGCAAAACATGAAGCATGCACACAGCTCCTGACAAGAAATGTGTCGAACAGTTGGTTAGGAAACATCCCCTGCCAGACTGATACAAAGCCGGTCATATGATAGAGAATTATAAACACACAAATTAAGTCTCACCTTAAGGTATGCACCAATGAGAGCCTCCACACAATCAGCAATGGTCTTGTCTGCAACAGTCTGTACTGACAGGAAGTTCTCCATGGATGAATGGACACTTTGGTCCTCAATTGACAAACACAAATCTTGTAGAATGTTCTCATATGTGTCCGTGCTCAGCTGCCCACCCAGCTGTTCATCCCTGGAGATGCACAGTTCATACAGGAAGTTTGGACTTGCATCTGCATCCAACATAACCTTCTGTAGTGGTCGATACACACACATACCGGGCGGGATCCAGTCTGACGTGGGCCCAAAGTCATGTACCTGTAACAGATACAAAACCAGCATATCAACATCACCTGATGTAGCTGGTGGTACATACACATCCCAAGTGGGATCCAGTCTGATGTGGGGCCAAACTCATTTACCTGTAATGAATACAACACCTGTTGCGGCTTGCGCTACATGCACATACTGGGCTGGACGCAGACAAATGTGGGCCCAAAATCATGTACTTGTAGCTTCACCAGCTGCAAAGGTCAAGTAGCCTGAATGAGATATGGTGGAACATTTTGAATGACAGGTATTTAACCTTTCGCTGCTGAACAACCCATATATGGGTTGCACAGTGAGCTCTTTAAACTTGTCGAACAACCCATAAAGTGTCGCAAACAGCATGTCAAAGCTGGGAGGAATTCTGTTCACTTCTATCCTATATACTGTGCAGGTTTGCTGTGCTGCAGGACTCTTGAAGGTCAGGGTTTCTTTGTGGAGCCAGAATGGACCCCCTCCACCTCCTAAACCCCTCCAACAACCTGATTTATATGTCAACACATAGCAACTGCACATTTGTGTCATTTGACTAATACGATTCCAGACAGCATGCTTTTGTTTATTACTCGCACTGGAGTCGACTCTGGGTTGAATATCAACACTGGCCTATGACATGAGCACTAACTGTTGACCAGAAATGTTTTTAGTGGCATACTGTACTCATATAGTTCAGAGAAAACTAACGCTCAAAAATCGGAGCTATCCAGAAAAATCGATGTTTACAGCTACAGAAGGGCCCACAGACTTGCCTCTTGTAGTCCTGGGGTACTCTGTAGGGATTGTTGGGCAAAAACATGCAAGACAGCCATCAATATACTAAAAATGTCATGGGTACCCTCGAACAGCTAGAATTTTATACAGCTGTCACAAAGCTTTAGATGTTTTGCTGTCCCTGTAGAAGAAACCCATATCTTCATGGTATTAGGTTTCTGCAACTGTGCCCAGTCAGAGAGAGAAATCTAAATAAGGCAGATGATTGTAGGCGTTCAGAATGGCCACGAAAAAATCGAAACTGACGAGGAAGCCGTAAGTGAAATTCTGGTTGCTGACGCTGATTTGGAATCAGATACTGAGGCTGGAGGAGGAGGAGGACAACAAGCCTCAGCAGATGACAAAGCACAGCTGCAACAAGTGGCAGAGGATTACCTGGGGACTGCCTCAAGGAAAGAAAAAAATATTCACTTAGAAGACCTAGGAAGAGACAGGATAATAATATTAAAGTGGCTGTTAAAGGAACAGGATGGATGGGCATGGACTGGATTAATCTGGATCAGGATAAAGACAAGAGGTAGGTTTTTTTTGAACATGGTAATAAACATTCAGGTTCTGGAAAATGCAGGGACTATCTCCACTGGCTGAGAAAATATCAGCTTCACAAGAACAACTCTGTTCTGTGGATACTAAAGGTGAAAGGGACTACTAGCAACAGAACTGCACAGTCCATCATTGTTGCCACAATGTAGCCAATTCAGTCAGTTACAGCCAGGTCTTGCCTGCACAGACCACTTCTTTAACCTTCATGTCACCAAAGACAGCCTAAACTGCCAACATGAAAATACCATTATTTGCCCACACAAGACACAAATTTTTCCAAAATTCTTTATGAAAAATATGAAACAGGGGCACAAGAGGGATCACATTGTAGTAACGCACACAGCAAAACACAGTCTGTATGGCCAATTCCCTGAAAACTGAAGATAGTGAAGTATTACATGCAGAACTGTATGATGTCTGCAACATTTAAAATCATTCAATGTGCATTCAGCGAACATACAGGAAGGCCCTTTCATTGTGACCTGACTTATCCCTGCAATTATTTCAAAGAAGGAATAAAATTAGATCCAAGGGAGTGGTTAAGTATTCCTACAACAAACCTATATGACATGCTTATATTTATTCACAGAAGACAGTATAACCACAACACACCTTCATTAATCCTCCTAGTCTGCGATTCACTCCACAGTAGTACAGGTTACGATTGCCTATGTGTTTTCCCTTTATAGATGTCAGCTGTCCCTCGTTCATGCGCTTATGGTGCTTGAAAAGGTACAGTGATGACATGAGCTTCAGGAACGAGTCACCCAATGTCTCCATGCGTTCCAGATTCACAATATCATTTGCTGATGCACTTGTCAGGGCCTGTAACAACCACAAACTCTTCAGGTTTTGGTGACAAAGTGGATAAAATGGAAATAGATTTATTAGCAGTTTTGGTTAACTAAATGAAAACATTTCAGCTATAGATATTGGACACAGACATTGTATTTGCGAACAGGCAACAGTGCCAGTATCTTAAACAAATGGTCTAACCACGTCAGCCGACAGGGAAACTGCAGCTTACAAAGAGAAGAAGTAGGATGGAAGAACAGTAGTATGAACACAGTAAGACTTTGATAAAGGAACACTAGTGTGAACATAAAGACTTTGGTAAAAGGAACATTAGTGTGAACATAGTAAGACTTTGGTAAAAGGAACATTAGTGTGAACATAGTAAGACTTTGGTAAAAGGAACATTAGTGTGAACACAGTAAAACATGAGTAGAGGAACATTAGTGTGAACACAGTTAAGACTTTGGTAAAGGAAAATTAGTGTGAACAAAATAAGACTTTGGTAAATGAACATTAGGGTGAACAAAGTAAAACCTGAGAAGAGGAACATTAGTGTAAACACAACAAGACTTTGGTAAAGAAACATTAGTGTGAACACAGTATAACTTTGGTAAAGGAACATCAGTGTGAACACAGTAAGACTTCGGAAAAAGAACATGAGTGTGAAAACAGTAAGACGGTGGTAAAGGAACATTAGTGTGAACAAAGTAAGACTTTGGTAAAGGAACATAAGTGTGTACACAGTAACACTCCAGTAAAGGAACATTAGTGTGAACACAGTAAGACTTTGGTAAAGGAACATTAGTGTGAACACAGTAAGATTTTGGTAAAGGAACATAAGTGTGTACACAGTAACACTCCAGAAAAGGAACATTAGTGTGAACACAGTAAGACTTTGGTAAAGGAACATTAATGTGAACAAAGTAAGACTTTGGTAAAGAACATTAGTGTGAACATAGTACAACTTTGATAAAGGAACATTATAGTGTGAACAGAGTAGAACTTAGATACAGGAACATTAGTGTGAACATAGACTTCGGTCAAGGAACATTAACCTTTTGGAGCCGGAATTATTTTTTAAATTTTAGCACACCCAGTATATAAAATGTGAATAATACAGGAACCAAATATGTTAGAATTATGAAACAAAGTGCATTTTGAAGAGAAAAAAACGGAGAGTATATACCGTGTTTAAAATATTCAGTAACTATATTTGTTGAATAAATATATAAAATGCAACTTTAGAGGTTAGCGGTGCGGTACGACCACTATAGTTGACATTAGGCATCTAAAGGTTAATGTGAACACAGTAGGACTTTGGTAAAGGAACACTGGTGTGAACACAGTAAGATTTCGATAAAGGAACATAAGTGGGAACACAGTATGACTTCGGTAAAGAACATTAGTGTGAATACAGTAGAACTTGGGTACAGGAATGTTAGTGTGACCACAGTAAGACTTTATTAAAGGAACATTAGTGTGAACACAGTAAGACTTCAATACAGGAACATTAGTGTAAACACAAAAGTTGGGTACAGGAACATTAGTGTGAACACATTAAAACCTGGATGAAGGAACATTCGTGTGAACACATTAAAACTCAGGTACAGGAACATTAGAGTGAACACATTTAAACCTGGATACCACAACATTAGTGTAAACACAATTAAACTTGGTTACAGGAACATTAGTGTGAACACATTAAAACATGGGTACAGGAACAGTAGTGTGAACACACACAAACCTGGATACAGGAACATTAGTGTGAATACATTAAAACTTGCATACAGGAACATTAGAGGAAACACATTTACACCTGGATACCGGAACATTAGTGTGAACACAATAAAACTTGGTTACAGGAACATTAGTGTGAACACATTAAAACTTGGGTACAGGAACAGTAGTGTGAACACACTTAAACCTGGATACAGGAACTTTAGTGTGAACACATTAAAACTTGGTTACAGGAACATTAGTGTGAACACATTAAAACTTGGGCACAGGAACAGTAGTGTGAACACATTTAAACCTGGATACAGGAACATTAGTATGAACACATTAAAACCTGGATAGAGGAACATTATTTTGAACATGTTAAAACTTGGGTACAGGAACACTAGTGTGAACACATTTAAACCTGGATACAGGAGCATTAGTGTGAACACAGCAAAACATGGACACAGGAACATCATGTGTAAAGACCACAAATCTTGAATTTCACATTCCCAGAATCTACATTCCCCAAACTTTGACATCAGTTTCTATCAGCCACACAATACAACCATAAGAGACATTAAATATCCTGCAATGCAAGCCTGTGCTATTGACACAATTCCTCCACTTCTCATTCAATTTGCACTTAAAACTAGCATGTTGCTGGGAACATGAACAACATTTCAGTTTCATTCATAACTTCTTAACTCCATTACCACCTTCATGCACACTTCCAGTAACTTGGCTCATGACCACCCTACAAGTGATGGACACCTGATTTTATGTGCTGCAGGTTTCTAGTGTGCTCATTTCCCTACAGACAGCAGCAGTAAAATTAAATAAGGGTTCTTTTGAGTCAAAACACAACTATCTTATGTTGTTATACCACTGGGATATTGGACGACGAGATCTAGTTGAATTTAAATACATATATCCTATTTTTATGATTCACACAATTTTATTTATGATTCACAATATATAGTCTCCTCAATTATATGTCTTGTGACCTGAAGATGGCCCAGTGCAAGGGCCAAAACATGTCAGCTTAAATAAAGATAAACATATGATATTTGTGTTTTGACTCAAAAGAACCCTATTTAATTGTAAATAAAACACAATGGGGATGATGCATCTAAACACTAAAAACAATTCAATTATTACTTGTTCAGAATTATTTTTCATGTTACCTACAACATATTTTAATAAGTGATTCCAGACCCATAATATAATGACAGATAATTTGTTTTTGATTTGTCATTATCATAGTATTAATTTAGTGTACTTCACTTAATTTAAATACCCATATAAATTTCATTTCCCAATATATTAATTTTAAGTGGTCTCTTTAGAACATAAAAGTTTGTAACCACAAGCAATAAAGCTGCCTGGTAGAGATGTTTCTTGGATGGTAAACCTGCTGGTCTGTACCTGAAAAATTTCGCACTGTTGGGGACCTATGCCAGTGAGACTGGTGTTGAGGATGGCAATTGGTGCCACAGAATCCAGCTTATCACTACAAATCGATGTACAGTTAACAGAGACATTGTGTGGATGGTCACTACTATTGAAGGTGCTAAAGTCTGCAGGTTTCTTGCTGAGTGGCTTGCTGATAAAGTCATCGAAGTTCAGCACCTGCAACACATCAGCAGCACATGTGCATGAGTAGGCATATGTAACGTAGGCACAAGGACTCTATTTTGTTTTGATCTGTGCCCTGCTGTGGCATGTTTCAACCAGGTTCAGGCAGTAACACTATGAACAGAACACACAACAGTACAACACCACACACTAATCTCTGTACAGTGCTATGGACACAGTCAATGACCCCATTCTATTGACATGTTTATGTAGTGCTTTCATAATGTTACTGCGCTGTTGAAGCAAATTTTCATAACCTCAACAGGTGAAGTCCCCCCTTCTTTTTTGTGATGTGGTATGTTCTGCACTCAATGTCACTGGCATTTGGAAAAAGAAATATGCATTCAGGAAGTCAGGCAAAAAAACATGAGAAAGCAAGAGACCAATTGGAAGACCCAGGCATAGATGGGACAATGACATTAATATGGATCTTAAAGGAATAGGATGTGACACTATCACGGAGATTAATATATGGCTCAGGAGAGGCACACATGGGACGTGTGAACTTGGTAATGGATCTTCAGGTTCCAGAGGTGTAAAGAATTTTTTGACTACTCATGGAAATACCAGCTTATGAAGATGGACTCCATTCCCTCTAGTTAATTATGTGTAGTAGACGGTGTGCCTGTATGTGCCTCATTGTGTGACTAGTGCAATTGTATGTCTATGTACATACCTCACTGTGTGACTGGTAAAATGGTGTTTTTTGTAAACAACTCACTGTGTGACTGGTACAATGGTGTCCACATACCTCACTGTATGACTGGTACAATGATGTGTTTAGGTACATACATCAATATGTGATTAGTACAATGGTATGTCTATGTACACAACTCACTGTGTGACTGGTAAAATGGCGTGTCAATGTATGTGATCGGACAATAAAGTTCGCGAACTCATCGCGGTAAAACTGCTACATACCTCACTGCTGAATACCACCATGGTCACCTTCAAAGTACTCCCCTTGGGAAGCTATGCACTGATGCCAGCGCCTAGTCCAACCTTCAAAACAATTTTGGAACTGGTTTTGTGAAATGACCTTCAGAGCTGCCATTGATTACTTCTGATGTCATCAAAATGCCTTCCTTCCAATATTTCCCTTATCTTCGGGAACAGAAAGAAGTCACTGGGAGCTAGATCCAGTGAACAGGCGGGGTGTTCCAACACAGTTATTTCTTTAGTAGCTAAAAATTCCCTCATAGACAGTGCCGTGTGAGCAGGTGCATTGTCATGAGGCAAGATCCATGAGTTGTTGACAAAAAAGTTTGGGTTGTTTCCATCTAACTTTTTCACGCAGCCTTTCCAGTACTTCCAAATATAAATCTGGTTGACTGTTTGTCCAGTTGGTACAAATTCATAATGAACAATCCCTCTAATATCAAAAAAATTCAGCAACATTGTTTTGACTCTTGATTTGGACCAAAGGAATTTTTTTGGTTGTGGGGAATTGGCAGTCTTCCATTGTGCACTTTACCACTTTGTTTCAGGGTCATATTGGACACCCACGTTTCAACACCTGTGATGACACAGCCCAAAATCTCATCATGTCTCTCCGAAAGGTCTTCGCAAATTGTGACTCTTCTTTCCTTTTATTCTTCGGTGAGCTCCTTTGACACCATTTTTGCACACACCTTCCTCATGTCAAGATCTTCAGTTATGATTTTCCTAACTGTTTCTCTGTTGATGTTCATTTGCTGTGCTATGCTCTTGACAGTCAGCCGATGATTTTCACGCACAGTTTGATGAATTTTTGCAATGTTTTCTTCAGTTCTGCTTGTTGCTGGCCGTCCTGATCTCTCTTCATCAGTGACACTTTGTCTTCCCGTAGAAAAACGTTTCACCCACCTGTAAACTGCTGTTTTCTTCATAACATCATCCCCGTAAACTTGCACTAACATGTCTCTGATTTCGTTTCCACTCTTTCCAAGCTTAACAAGAAATTTAATGTTAGTTCGCTGCTATATTTCAAGCTCCAACATTCTCGCGGCAGCACACCAAAACACGCGCAGACAGTAATAGATGCCACTCAGAAAGAGACTGCCATAGATCAACAACAACATAGCTATGAAATGCTGATATGTCAACGTCATCAAACCACACTAAGGCTACTGTCCAGTGCTGCGACGGCAAGCACATGGCGGCGAGTTCGCGAACTTAATTGTCAGAATACATATACAGATAAGGCAGAGCCAAAGTACTCAAACGAAAACTTCAAGTGGTGCAACTTTGTCCATGAAGAAGCTCACATGGTCTGGTCTGGGAACCAGGCCTCTGTGGTGAAAGGCTCACAAATAACCAACTCATCCATGGCAGCTTACACTCACTGGCCCATCTTCCAAAAATTTTACCATACTGTCATTTTATTACTGCTAATACTTAAGCAGTTAAAAATTACAAAGCTAACTTGACTCCTTCACACTCCAGAAAAATTAATGACTTGCAGTGGAAACAACAGGAATGCCTGTCACAAACACCAAGCTGCAACAATGACTACACCAGGGTGAGTAAAACTGCAAACAAACCTCCTTCCTGTACTGTTCTTTCCGTTTATTGGTGCCTCGCTGCGGCACATTGTCCTTGGTTTCCTCCTCGTACAGAGGGAACAGTTCAGAACATGCCTCCATTGGGTCTTCACGCTCCACTGGCAACAGGTACTCGTTTAACTCCCCCAAATGGTGCAGCTGTTTGCACGTTTCCAGAGCTACTGCACGCTTGGCCATCTTCTTTGATGGCATGTCAGGTCCCTGAACAAACAGAAAATTAATCACACCAAAAGCACACATTAACCCATTCAAGATGAATGTCTGCTGGCCAAGGTCATGAAACAGCGGTTTTTTGCATGGTGAACTATATTTAAAACAAAATATTACATATTTCACATTTATACTAATTTTGAATTACTCTCACAATAAAACAAATAGTTTGTTACATCCAAAACATAATAATATTATATAATTATTGGTATTGAATTATTATTAAATTAAAAGGTATACTGTACTGGTACAGTGTTACAACAAATAATGTACTGCTACAGCAGTCAGTCACAAGCTAGACAATCATGCCACACACACAGCCTGCAGAGATTTGTATGTGACAGCAGTAATGTACGAGTAGGTGTATATTACTGAATAAAGAAATGTAAAGAAAAATGATAACACCAACAGCAGCCAGCCAGACCAGACACAACACAAATCATAATGGTATGGCACTTGGCCGTCATGCCATAACCACCTATAAACAGTTAAGTCACAAGAATGGAGACAGAAGCATAAAGTTCATCAAAACATTTAAATATCTAGCTCCCACCTCAAAGATAACACACCAGTTCTCCATTACAAACACCAACCAGTCCAACCCATTTTCAAAATAATCATGGTTTACTGGATCCATTGTATTAAAAAAAAACACATACACAATCATGTGAGAGAAACGCAATTTATTTCTGATGCTGCACATATGATATACATAACTGTCAGTGTGGTTTCAAGGGATAACCCACCTTAATAAGATCATGCAGTTTTGAGTTCATGGGCAGCTGCAGACAAACAGACTTTCGGTTTTCACTCAGGTACCACAGTGGTGTCAACTGTGTGAACTTGTCCTGAGGCAGCAAGGAGCAGTAGCTGTAACAGAAGGCACATGATTACAGCATGTACACGTGTTTAAAATATAGTGAACTTGAAGGACGTGAAATGTTGATAAGTGTAGTGAAGTGTATGTGGGTGAAGTGGAGATAAGGTCTTAGTAACAGGGTATCTACCATTATTAGAAGATATATACATCATACGAAGTTTGCAGTTTATATGGCTTTATTGTTTATCATATTCTTTCATATTCTTTTTGTTCATTTTTTTTTATCATTGTGTACATGGTTGTATGTTTTGTATGCTTCTGTTGAATTTTATTGTTACGTTTATGTATTCTTATTGTTATGTATGCTCTGTGTATTCTGTTTCATTGTGTTGTTCTGTGTATTGTTTGTGTGTAAATGTGTACTGTACTACTGCCACCAGTTGACAACCCAACTGCAGTTAACAATATATATACATGTTTACACTTTTTATATGGGGTTTAAAACCTGGTCTGTTTTATTAAGGGCAGAACATAGGCTGAGACTGTTTGACAATAGGGTATTAAGATATTTGGACCTAAGAGAGGGAAAGTACCAGGAGACTGCAAGAAAGTGCCTAATGAGATGCTGCCCAATTTGTACCACTCACCAAATATTGTTAGGGTGATCAGAGAAGGGAGGAAGAGATGCATGCAATATGCAGCATGAGGGACGACAGATATTTATACAGGGTTTTGGTGAGGAAACCTGCAGGAAGAAGACCACTTGTAAGACCAAGATATGGCCTACATGGGACAACTATGATGATGACAATGAGTACAATACAACTTTAAAAACAGGAGAGAAGGAAGTGGACTGGATTAAAGTGGCTCAGGGCAGCAACATGTTGATGGATACTGTAAACACAGTAATGAAAGCTATGGTTCCCTTAAGTGTGCTGAATTTCTTGTATAGCTGGGAAACTATCAGCTTCTCAAGGACTCTGTTCAATGTAGTTACTGTCACATGAAATGTGCAATAATCTTACCGATTTACGAGGGGAATAGCAGATGCAAGGGTGACTTGTGAGCATGACGTGCGATAAGGTGGGATCAATGACTCATACAGCTCTGCTTCAGCATCTTCATTTGGCTTCTTGTGTGCATCCCCAACCAGCAACTGTAACATGCAACACAACCACTATGACACTCTCCTCAAGTTACTCAGTCCTGGCACTCCTCTATGTCCCCACAGATATCATTAACAGATCAACCATCACAATGGCTTGAAGTTAATCAGTTCCCAAACCTGCACATCGTCAGGTTCTCTACTGGCGATGAACAATGACTGCACACAAACTGGACATGAATATCTGAGCACAGCTGTGATGCTTGTAGTTACGGCTTATGGGAAGAAACCAAGACCTTTCATTATTATGAAGAGAAACGATCTTATATTACAAAAAATCTTCCTAGATAGAAATGCACAAATGAAGGCAGGTAGTTGCAGATATGCAAGGGACATAACAATGTACTTGCTGGCCAATTGGCATCAACTGGTAAAGCTTGTAATGGCAGACACAATGGCTGCACCAGTCTTCAAGTGGAAGTCTAACACCTCTGAAAAAGTGTCTTCCACCTTCTGCATGAAATGTTTCACTTATCTATCTCTGTTCCTGAAATTTAGTCCAGTGGAATTCAATTTCAGTTTAATGAGAAAAGACGAATGATGCACTCATGGTTGAATGGCTAACAACAGTCAAATGACGAGACACTTGTCTAAAGAAAGGGGAATGCAGGTTTTAGATGTTCTCAAGGATTACTTCACAGGTAAAATAAGAGCTATTAAAGTTTTAATCCAGACCTCATGATCATAGCAAGAAGCATTATCTCGCGGCCACAGGTTCTTCACCTGACAGTTAACAAACCATTTACAGATGAATGTGCCATTTGTATAGGAAATAGCTGCTATCTGAATTGCCCAGTGACAAAGAAGACCGTACCATATTTACCCGAATGCGACATAACTTGAATCTCAGGTGACCCCCTCAAATAACACATGTCTACCAATGGAATATGCACTTATCCTAATCTAAGAATACCTCACAAAAATAAAAGTCTGCTAAAAAAAATACCTTACTATTAATTGCGTACACTGAATACACAAAGCATGTCACATTCTATCTACTTCTACCAAAAAGTGTCACTGTCTCCATCTTCCTCGCACTCATTCCTAACATCCTCATATTCTTTAAGGCCATTCCACAACATATCATCATCAGTCCCAACCACTGCACTTCTTAAAACCCTTCACATTCTCTGCTGTTGAGATGTGCTGCCATGCTGTTATGATCCATGTTGACTAAATATTACATTATATTTCTTGGTTTATAAACTTACATGAAGATTTGTGATTGTCTCCACAGATGGTTTTAGTGGTGTTAAGAATTTCAAATACATGTCCTGGATTTTTGTGCTGCATCTGTGACCTGGCCAGTCTGAGTTCATGGCT
>Ga0123352_10009840_pt1 | contig 14994 bp, 10 predicted proteins | sample TergutLab28metaG_FD_89700 | JGI IMG/M metagenome (GOLD analysis project Ga0123352, IMG submission 89700) | Labiotermes labralis P1 segment gut microbial communities from Petit-Saut dam, French Guiana - Lab288 P1 | ecosystem: Host-associated > Arthropoda: Insects > Digestive system > Gut ... | reverse complement strand
GTGGATATAATAAAAATATTTCTGATTTGGTCTTACAAGTTCTGACATTAGTATATCGCATTGAAGATTATTTGCTTCTTGGTTGTCTAATGTTTTGTCTTATACAGTTAATAGAAGTAACAAAAAGACAGGCAATGTGTGTATGAACATAACATTGAGACTGTAGCCACAGTTAGCCAGCACACAAAGTGTGTGCAATGTATTGTCATCTGGCTCTACCATATTTTTCCACATCTCATAAATGGCACGAGTTTTGGAAAAAAATTATTGAACATAAAATGTGTGTCTTGATTTTTTCTACAACTTTTACCTGAAACATATCTCATTATAAGAAGAATTGAGTGAGATATAAGTCAAAAATGTATTTTGGTCTTCATGTACATTACTTGTTACTCTTGTAAAATTTTAATTAAGCTTGAATTTTCTTGACAGATTTTTTAAAAGTAATCAAATATAAAATTTCATGAAAATTCATCCAGTGGGAGCTGAGTTGTTCCATGCGGGTGGATGGACAGACAGCTGATAATCACTTTTTGCAATTTTGCAAACACACCTAAAAATAAAATGAATAGCAAATAAAACACCATTGTCCCTGTATTCCCAAAATGTAGTGTTTTATTTGCTGTGCGTTTTTCTGTGTCCTACTGCAATTTATTAATTTTAAAGCATCAGGTGATGGGCAGAGTCTAAGAAGTGGACAATCTTAAATGTCTCCTCTTTGCTGTATATCTTTTAGCTCTGAGACACATCACAGACTCTGCACACTTATGAAAATTCCTCATAGGCTAGAAGCAGATGTAGTGGGACTGGATGGTATATTAGTAGCAGTGATCTGTTAGGTTGAGTGCACAGAAAGGGTAAATGTGATCCTTGGAGAGCAAGCAGGAGGTCATAGTGAATTGTGTGTTGCTCCAAATACAATGTGACACATGCATGACCATCAGGTATTAACACTTCACATGTCTCAGAAATTGACCTAAATTCTTTATTCATGATTTTTGCAACCCAAATATAAAGTTTTTAGTGTCCTTTTTTTTTAACAAATATCGGTCCAGCACACTTAAAACAGTCACTCCTGCTGGGTATGGTCTTTCATGGTAACTAAAATAAAAGCAATGAAAGTGAATGGGAGATGGTGGAATACGCCACTGCAATACTTAGGCAGGAAGGCAGTTGTGAAATATGTCAGTATAATACTCATATTTCGAGTATGTCATGTACATACACATGTACAGAAGGGCTGACAAACCATTTACATCCTCTGTTTTCTGACTTGTATTTGTGAAATTTCAGTGCATTCATGTCTAGTGTCTGACAGACTGCCAAGTTTAAAATTCAAAGAATTAATTTTGACAGGTTGGGGGCAACATTTTAAAATAGTTAGAACTGAAAAGTTTTGTACCTGAGCTACTTTTTTTTTTTTTGAGAGGAAATGGTCTGAGGAGAATATTAGAACCCGGGAAAGAGGAAGTTATAGTGAAATGGAGAAAATTGCATAATAAAGAACTTTATAATTTGTATTCACCTTAGGTCGGTATTGTGATGATGTTTGAAATCAGTGAGAGTGAGATGGATGGGATGTTTAACATACACAGGTAAGTGATACATACAAAGTTAGGTCATGTAACCTTACTGGAAGACTTGGGTGTAGGTGGAAATGTATTGTTAAATTGTGCATACAGTTGACTGAATTAGACTGTCAGTTCATTAGTGGACCTTCATAAATGTGGTAATGAATCATTTGGTTTTTTAAAGTATGAATTTTTTTGCAGGCCTGTTTAGTTTAGAATGTGAGAATAGTTTATATGTCATGTTCCTTGACACCATGCCCCTGATTGCACGTGAAGGACAACTATTGCCTTTATTTCTTCACATCCATACTGCTGTAAAATATTTGAATGTTTTTACATGGGCTTTAAATAAAACCTTTATATTAAGGTAAATTTTGTTCCTCTACTTTGATGGGGTTTTCATTGTAGCATTCAGCATGTTTCCCACCGTGTCTGAGATCCAGCATCTCATAACACAGTGTCCATAGCTTTTACAGATGCTAACATTCACACCTTACTCACACAATGCAAGGTCACCTCACAGCACAAGCATGTCTTTTCATCGTTTTGCCTAGGTAAGAGCATGAATTTCCTTTTGTACTTCTGTGCATAAGCTACAGAGCTATTACATTCCTTAGTATTACTTATAATATGTTAATTGTTTTACAGTTGTGTATGTAATTGAGTTACACCATATCAGTGACCCCTTTATCAGCAGATTGAAAGAGTGCTGGAGTAAAAAATGTAGGCCCATGCTCAAAAGTTGTAAAACTTAAATGCTTTCACTAGTACGTATTTTAAAAGGACTGTATGCCAAACTAATGTAATATGAAATGGCATTTCATGTTTCAAGGACATGATGCAGTGACCATGACAGTGTGAGGAGTGTCGGATGTATTCATACTGTCAGTTGTTAAGATTATACTGCATTGGTGGTGGAGGAATTACATATGGCTTTTTGGCATTGGTGGATTGGCTGACAGGATGAAACCAAACTACTGATAAGAAAACCTGTCCCATTGCTTTGTCTATAACAAATCCCACATGGACTGGTGTGGGATCAAACCTGGGCTGTCATAGTTGTAGCCCATTCTGTACCTACTTGAGTCATGCATGTTCTCAGTGGATGTGATGCCAAGAATTGAGCAAGATTATTTATTGATGGAAAATGAAATTATTTTCACCAGGTTAAGTCAGTTGCTGGTAGCAGAATGGAGTGTTTCCTTGCTAAATTAAAGAGAAGACAAGTCACATTATTGGCCTGATGCTGTTATTATCTTAACATGTTCACACATATGGTAGGATAAGCAAGTGTAGCTTTTGCTTTTATGAGCTTAACTGTTATCATGACATATTTTGCTGCGCACCATTGATGTACTCCACTTTCACTGTTTTGTGTTTCTGCTACTGACTACCACTGCTGGAAGCACTCTGCAGGCCTTTACCTGGAACTGTGTAAATGCCACTTTTTGTATCTTTTCACACATCTTACCATGATTGCAGCCTGTGTGCTGTTAATATGGGATGGATTCATAAGCAACAGTAATAATCGGCAATTGTGAGTGTAACCAGGGGTGTTGTGGAAGCACAGTGACAATTACTGGCCATGTGTTGCTGTATTAACTGGGACACTAATGGAACTGGTCCACTGTCATGAGGGGGCTACCACTTGCCATATTTCAGATTAATTGTATACTCATAACTGATGTGCCCTCAAAGTTCACATTTTTCAGTCAATTTGAGGATGATACTTGTATTGTGATAATGTTTGGTTGTCACAAGAACAGGCAAGACAGTAGGCAGTTGTTGACTTGCTTGTGGTATTTGCAAAGTGTACAGAGATACATAATATTTTGAGTTTGTAATATGTATAATTTGTAATTGTTACCTGGTGAAACCAACGAACCCCTTCTCAGGAAAATGTATTTAAATACATAAACTAGAGATAGATTTATTGAAGTTAACAAATATTTTTGGAGTCTACAGGCCATAAATGACTCTCTTTCCTACATTCAATACTGACTGAAAAGCTAAATTTTAGTTAGAGGTTACTGAAAATTTAGTTGTAACTATTTCCCCTTCCATTTTCACGGACCCCTGAAATCTTTCCGTGGACCCCTTGGGACCCCAAGTTAAGAACAGCTGCATTAGAGAGACTAGATGGTGAATGCTGTGAGGGAAGTAATCATTGTTTGCTGTAAGTGTCAAAACAGGATTGTTGCTGCTTATTTTTGCTAAAAGTATGATGTAATTTCAGGACCACCGATTATGGAGCCAAGGACATGAATCCGAGCAGCCTGACAGTTGTGGGGTTGTGAAGAAACAAAACGAGTTTGTAATAAAACATTATGGGCTGTGAGTTATTAAAGGGACCAATAGGAACATTTGTGTTTAGTAACTGGAACACATTGCATGCAATGTAGGAATGAATGTGTCCCTCTGTGCTTATATTTAATATAAGAAGTTCCTTTTAAATGTCAGATTCATTTTAACAGTAAAAGCAATTCTGCATCAGTAAATGTGTGTGTGTGTGTGTGTGTGTGTGTGTGTGTGTGTGTACATACTGTGTATTCAAAAATCTAATCCGCACCCGAATCTAATCCACATTAGTTTTTGCCAATTTCTTAAATAAAAAAAAAGTTATTTTGCAGTTCTAATCCACACCAATGGGAAGACAGTGGTGAAGATAAAGATGATAGTGACTGGATGACGGAAAACAATTCAGTTATGAGTGATGACGGCGAGTATGATGAATAATAAATTATAAATAATAAATAAAATAATAAATTATTGCATTGTATTGTTCTTACGGCATGTACAGCAGCTCCATCATTTTTCCAAAATCCAGCCCACGACCGCGAATCTAATCCACATGTGATTCTAATAAGCATCTGATTTTTTAGCCCCCTGAAACTGTGAAAAGGGTGTGGATTAGATTTGAGAATATACGGTATATAAGATTGTTTGTCATTGAATACAAAGTGATGAAAATTGGCAGTCAATTTATATATTTTCTTACTTATGATACAGAGTGACAGATGAATACATAATATGGTGTTTTGCAAGTTAGATTCTTTTGCCATTATATGCGTCCTTGTACTAGATTCAGAATTGTGTGGGATATATAACATTTCAAAACATGTCTTCAGATGTTTGTCACCAAGGGTGGTTGTATGATGACATAAGTACCAGTCATGCTGAAAATAATACAGTGTCAAGGAAATATTGTGTGTAGATAATTGTTAAGTAGTATGTTGCAGTAAGTCTAATTTGCAGGAGTTAAACCTCTGCTTTCTTCTTATTATTATTATTACTACTACTACTACTGTTACTATTCCTACCATCTGCCACTGTGGTTGTGAGCAAGTATGCTTCATATTTTAAGTTAAATTGCATGAGCAGTATTTGAAAAGTAACAAATAATCCTGTTTGAAACTTTTCCATTCTCTTTGTATGATCTATTTAATGAGTTGTCAAAACTTTTTAAATATTTGTGATTTTGTATTGACAGCTGTGTGAACATAATGGTGATTTGCAATAGCTGTGGCCTGAGATGGGAACATTTTTTTAATCCACTGTGATGAAGGGTCACTTTGAAACATACAAGTATTTTATTTGTGACTGAAATGTGCATGTCCAGGTTTTTCGCTAATGTTATTTGAGATGTATGCTGTTTTGGGTTTTTGTGTAGCATAGAATAGTAGTTTCTTAAAGACGTTTTAGAACAATCTATTGGTCCCATCTCCAAGGAGGTTGTCCCGAAATGTCAGTAAGAAACCACCACTGTATGCTGTGTTATATCCCAAAAGATAGCAGATCTCATCTACACCAGCAGAAACCTGAAATCACACATAATTGTTATTTTAGTGGTACTGAAAATGCAATAAATATTTCTGCCACTTTGTAAAGAATTTCATAATTGTAATTTTATATTAACTTATCACAGTGAAAAAAATATACATTCAGCAGGTTGCGTTCAGAATTTCTCAGAAAACTTTGGTGCTCAACTTCTGAATAACTTGGATTTTGGAAAACAAGCCTAAAGCACGTATCGCTCTGAATTTTATATCCATGAAATGTAAAGAACTAAAAATGGAGAAACATTGAGGTGGACTGTTTACACATCATCTCTTTAAACCTCCATTTTTTTGGTGCTGATGTATCCTCTTTTTTTTATGGTAAATAAGTGAGATACGTCCTCTTTTCTTGTGATCGATATATGGTAACCCTACATTCTGTGCACTATAGACAATGTGAAATGTTAATTGCTGTTTTTTGGTTATACGAGGGTGTATCAAAAAGTTCCGAGACTGGACCTATAGACTAGAATGTATTTACTTGATTTAAGTTTGGGCAGCATCCCCTTCAAAATAGTCCCCTTGTGCAACGACACATCGATCCTAGCGCCGTTGCCACTGCTGGAACGCGTGCTGGAAGTCCTGTTCTCGAAGCATACCAAGAACATTCTGCAATTCCCGCTGGATCTCCTCCACTCTGTCAAAGCGGCGACCCTTAAGCTGCAGCTTCAAGTTCGGGAAGAAGAAGAAGAAGTCGCAAGGGGCCAAATCTGGTGAGTACAGCGGATGCGGAAGTGTGATAATGCTGTTGTGGGCGAGAAACTCACGAGTTATGAGAGCTCGGTGAGAGGGTGCATTGTCATCATGGAGCAGCCAATTGCCCGCGCGCCACAATTCAGGTTGTTTTCGCCGAATGTCCTCCCTCAGACTGCGAAGAACTGTCTGGCCTTCGGGGAAAATTCATGGTGCACAATCCCTTGAATGTCGAAAAACAAGATGATCATGCTCTTGGTCGCGCTGTGGCTCTGCCTTGCCTTCTTCGGTCTTGGGGATCTTGGGCTCTTCCATTGTAAAGACTGTTGTTTAGTCTCGGGATCATACCCGTAGACCCAACTCTCGTCCTCAGTGATGAACCTCGACATGAAGGATGGGTCATCCAGAACACGCTGACGAAGCTCTTGACAAATTGCAACACAGTGCTCTTTCTCTTCAGGGTAAGAAGCCTGGGCACGGAATTTGCAGCAACGCGGTGCATGTTTCAAATCACACGTGAGAATTGTCTGCTCTGTTCCGTATGACACATTAACGATTGTAGCATGTCCTTAATGGTTCTCCGACAATCCTCATGCACAAGCTGCTGAATTGCTTCCACATTTTTAGGTGCTGAGTTCATGTGAAGGTCGCCCTGACCTCTCATCATCTTCGAGTGATGTTCTTTCTCTCTTGAAGCGCTCATGCCACTCGAAACATTTCCATATGCACATCATATCATTTCAAAAGTCTTGGCTCCAGATTTGCTGAGTTTCACGCAGAATTTGACGCTTGCTCTCTGCTCCAGTATCACGTCCATGCTGAAATCGCAAATATGAAGGCACACGTGGTGACAAACACTCGTGTTGTGCAACTCCCAATGTTCACACAGCAACGCCACTCGTCATACTGAGTGGCACCATTCCCTGCTCCCAAGCATAGCGCACGCTTTCACATACTGCCATTGGTTTGCGTTCTATGGAACTAGTCCCAAAACGTTTTTATACACCTACATATCAGTAACTTACTACTATGCCTTGTGGGGATGGCTAATAAACTGATATTGGGTCTTATACTGTGAACATTATAAACAGAATTATATACTGAAGTTGACTTGACTTGGAACCTTACAATTTGTGGGAGGTGGGGGGCTGTTCAATGTTACACTTTTTGAAGAGCTGAGGGTGGCTGTGTTTAGCATCTGCTCTAAGCAGTCATTTATTGCCCATATTTGGAGCACAGGTTATATTCTGTAGCCTATTATTAATGGGAATTGTAATGAGGAAACAAATTCTACTTTTTTTAACAGTTGATGTCTGCCAGGGGTAGATTAGTAGAATGTTTGGGGTTCACTGGTAGGTAGGTGCATAATAAACAAGCATGTGTTAGTTTACAACATATGTTACGAATAAACATAAATGTACAGAATACATTTGAAACATGTGAAATGCAAATGTCTGCTACTACACCAAAAAAATCTGCATGGATGTTTTCTTGGGGACTTAACAACAGTAAACATCATGTTGTTCTCCCTCCTTGAAACGGTGGACAAAGCTTTGCTGCAGTCTCTGTTGTTACCACACTCCTGATATTCTTCTCTGAAAGTATGAATTTCTGTGTATTTCTTATTTTTGAAGAAGAAAACATAATCAATTCTGTCAGTGTTTTCAATCCTTACAATATAATGAAATTTGTCCTGGTTGACATGTAAATACAATCATTATCACTGCATTGACAATGATCATGTAGTAGCTGTATAGTTCTGCCTTGTTCACCTTGTGATGCTGTAGTGTCAGAACCCAGACCAGAATCAAAATTGTCATGTGATGACATGCTTTGTTTTCTAGTCTGCTGTAGTACCATATTTTTGGGTCATTCTTTCCTGTCATGTTGAATGTATGTGTCTTCTCTGGCATTTCTTTCATTGTAAGTTCTGGATTTCCCATTACAATTTCCTGCTTTTATTCTTTCTGAAACATTGGGGTATGAACATACATCCTTTGGGATTATATGTTTATGTCCAACATCACAGAATCTTCAGGGTGCACTTAAAATGACAGTGTGCTGAAGCATGGGAGAATCTATTGCAGGAATAAGAAGGCCAGTCCTCTGCTTGGATTTCATTATTCTGATCTGTTGACCAGTAACCATTGTTACTAAATGCCACTGGGCTGAAAGGCCAAATACCAGGTTTGTAAAATCCACTTGTTACGTGTGATTTAAAGTATGTATTTGCTGCAAGAGGGGTTGTGTCATAGGTTCTTGAGATTCTGCCAGAACCAGTCATTGAGGGCATGTTTTCATTTATCTGGGGTGTGGTACCATATTATAGGTCACTGGTTCCTGACATTTCAAGGCGGCATGGTGGTCTTGTCTGTAAAGGTAAAAGTATGCAATTAAACTATTCATTGTGAATATCAAAATGTACTGTTCCCCTCTATCTCTTCCCATGTACCCAAGTGTTCTGTCAAGGCACTTGAATGTTGTATGACATGCAGACCATTTTACCCCGCAGTTGGTATCTATCTGCCCCACTCTGCACTGGCTACAGTTACTTGAGGCTAGAAGGAATGAAGTAAGAGTCAGCCAAATTCACCTTGACACAGCTGGGTTCATTGTTTCATAAATCATTCATAATCACCAAAATTCCTACTGGTTGTGAAAAGTTACTTTTGAGGCATAAATTGAACTTAGGCTCATAAAAACGTTAATATACATTTACCAGATAAGCATCTTTGTAATGGAAATTCCTTGTAAGTGTAACCAACACCGTTTTATCAAATTTTTCTTTTAAATGTGTCTGTGTATCATGTACCATTGATCCACTCCTTTCCCTATTTTTGCATTCATTTGCCACACCCAGTGTTAGCAAGTTCTGGTGTAACTAGTGTCTTTTAAATGTCTGCAATTGGAAACTTTGAATGTGGCACAAGGTATATCATTTCTTGTAGTGGTTCACAACAAGGTTATTTCAGTATGGAAACATGTGAAAAATAGTTTCGGTAACAAAAAAGTCTGTGAAAATAGAGTTTTCAGATGTTCGGAAAAATGTAACTACAAAAGGTTTACTGTGTTCTGGGATATGTTGGTGTATGGTTTGGTGGTTGGCTTCCAGTGTTTTGGAGGAACCTACCGTTGTCATCCCCAAGGTGTGGCCAGAAGCAACAGGTTTATACAAAGCTTTGACACCTCACTGCCAAAATAAACTGTGTCATTTCCCACATGACAATAAGTCCTCATAATTTCTGTAATGATAAAGTTAAATTGCGCCTGGTTCCAATATCAAACTTGCTGGCAGAAAGTGCCCATGGATAATGTGAAGCATCAGATCGGTTGGCGTGATGTGACACACTGCATGGGCCGGTGTTTGCATTTAAATAATTCCTGGGGTAAAGGTGTTCCAGAAAGCCCAGCAATAATAATTGAGATGAAGGAACTGCTCAGCCTTTAATACTTTCGACAAATTGCAGGGATACTATGATACAGTACACACAATACAGGTACAAAATGGAGACATGTAGCAAATAGAGTGTATATGGTTATATGAAATGTAGTGCAATATCCTGTACAAAGTAATACGAAGTGAACCGTATACAGTAACATTAATTGTGCTGTACACAGTAATATGAAATGTACTGTATACAGTAAAAGGAAACGTTCTGTGCACAGTAATATGTAGTGTATTGTATAGTAATATGAAATATCGTGTACACGGTAATATGAAGTTTACTGTGTACAGTAACATGAAATGTGCTGTGCACATTAATATTAAGTGTACTGTGTACAGTAACATGACATGTGCTGTGCACAGTAATATGTAGTGTACTGTATAGTAACATAAAATATCCTGCACACAGCAATAAGAATTGTACTGTGTATAGTAATACGAAGCATATTGTATACAGTAACATGAAATGTGCTGTACACGGTAATATGTAGTGTAACATATAGTATCATGAAATATCCTGTACACAGTAATAGGAAGTGTACTGTATAAATTAACATGAAATATATTGTACAAACTAATATGAAATGTAATGTGTACAGTAATATGAAGTGCACTGTATACAGTAACATGAAATGTGATGTACAGTGTAATATGTAGTGCACTGTATAGTAACATGAAATATTCTGCGCACTGTAATATTAAGTATACTGTGTACGGTAACATGAAATGTTATGTACATAGTAATGTGAAGTGTACTGTACAAAGTAGGATGAAATGTGCTATACACAGTAACATGTAGTGTATTGTTCAGTAACATGAAATATCCTGTACACAGTACATAAAATATACTGTATACAGTAACATGAAACGTGCTGTGAACAGAAATATGAAGTGTACTGTGTACCATATTATGAAGTGTACTCTATACAGTAACATTAAATGTGTTGCACAGGAATATGTAATGTACTATATAGTAACATAAAATATCCTGTACACAGTAATATGAAGTGTGCTGTGTACAGTAATATGTAATGCATTGTACAGTTACATGAAATATCCTGTATAAAGGAATATGAAATGATCTGTATACGCTAACATGAAATGTGCTGTGCACAGTAATATGTAGTATATTGTGTACGGTAGTATGAAGTGTACTGTATACAGTAACATGAAATACGCTGTGCACAGTAATGTGAAGTGTATTGTGTACAGTAATATGAACAGTATTTTATACAGTAACATGAAATTTGCTGTGCACAGTAATATGTGGTATAATGAATATTAACAAGAAATAATCTGTACACAGTAATATGAATTGAATTGTATGCAGTAATGTGAAATGTGCTGTGCACAGTAATATGTAGTGTACTGTATAGTGACATGAAAAATCCTGTACGGTAATATGAAGTGTACAGTATACAGCAACATGGGATATGCAGTACACAGTAATAACGAGTGTACTATATGCAGTAGAATGAAGTGTGCTGTACACAGTAGCATGAAGTCTCCTGTGTACAATAATTAGAATTGTACTATATACAGTATCAAATATTGTTCTGCACACACTAATATACAGTGTACTCTATAGTAACATGAAATATCCAGTACACAATATAAGTGTATATGCTGCACACAGTGATAAGTAGTGTAATTTTAATTGTAATTGTGTAATGTATTACAATATGTAATATCCTGTACACAATAATATGAATTGAACCATGTAGAATAACATAAAATGTACTGTACATAGTAATATGAAGTGTATTGTGTACAGTAATATGAAGTGTACTCACTACAACGACAGGAAATGTGCTGTGCACAGTAATATGTAGTTTAGTGTGAAGTAACATGAATTATCCTGTACATAATCATATGAAATATACTGTATACTTTAACATGAAATTTGCCGTGCACAGTAGTATTAACTGTACTGTAGAGTGAAATGAAGTATGCTGTACACAGTAATATGAAGTGTACTGTGTACAATAACATGAAATTTTCTGTGCACAGTAATATTTAATGCGTCTTACGGTAACATGTAATGTACTGTACACGGTAATATAAAGTGAAATGTACATAGTAACATTAAATGTGCTCAACACAGTAGTGTGTACTGTACTGTATAGTAACATGAAATATCCTGTACACATTAATAACAATTGTAATGAATGCAGTAACATGAAATGTGCTGTACATCATAATGTTAATTTGTACACTGATATGAAGAGTACTGTATATAGTAACATGAAATGTGCTCTGCACAGTAAATGCAAGGTACTTTATAGTAACACGATATATACTTTAGACAGTAGTAATAAGTGTAAGTTGTACAATAACTTGAAATGTGTCATACACAATAATGTGTAGTGTACTGTATATCAACATGAAATGTGCTTTACACAGTAATATGAGGTGTTCCGTGCATATTAACATGAAATATGCTATACACAGTAATATGTAGTGTACTTTATAACATTAAATATCCTATAGACAATAATATGAAGTGTACTACATACAGTAACATGAAATGTGCTGCGCACAATAATGTGAATTGTATTGTAAACAGAAATATGAAGTGTGCTGTATAGAGTAACATGAAATGTGCTGTACACAGTAATATGTAGTGTTCTCTATAGTAAAATGAAATATACTTTATACACTAACCTGAAATGTGTTGTACACAGTAATATAGAGTGTACTGTGTACAGTAAAATGAAATGTGCTGTACACAGCAATATGCTGTGTAATGTATAGTAAAATGTAATATCCTGTGCACAGTAATGAGTAGTGTACTGTTTACAGATATTTTAAATGTACTGTACAGCCTAACATGAAATGTGCTGTACACAGTAATATGTAATGTACTCTATACAGTAACACGGAATATTCTGTGCACTCTAATATGAAGTGTACTGTATACACTAACATAAAATATCATGTTCACATTTTTATGAAGTGTACTCTGTACTGCAATATGAAGTGTCGTGTGTACAGTAACGTGAAATGTGTTGTGCAGGGTGAATTTATTGTATTATACAGTAAATCTAAATATCTCGTAAACAGTAATATAAAGCGTAGTGTACACAGTAACATCAAATGTGCTGTGCGGACTAATAAGTTGTCCAAAATAAAGTAACATGAAATATCCTCTATGCCTTAATATGAATTGTAGTGTACACAGTAACATGAAATGTGCTGTACACAGTAATATGTGGTGTACTCAAGAGTAACATGAAATATCCTGTTCACAGTAATATGAAATGTACCGTACACAAAAACAAAACATGAAATATGCTGTACACAGTAATATGTAGTACACTGTACACACTAATATGAAGTATACTTTATACAGTATCATGAAATGTGCTGTTCACAATAATATGTAGTGTAGTTTAGAATAACATGAAATATCCTGTACATTGTAATATGAAATTTACTGAATACAGTAACAAGAAGTATGCTGTGCACAGTAATTTGAAGTGTACTGTTTACAGTAACATGAAATGTGCTATAACTATAATATGTAGTGTACTGTATAGTAACTTGAAATATCATGTACACAGTAATATGTATTGTACATTAACATGAAATATCCTGTATGCAATAATATGAAGTTTACTGTACACTGTGAACTGAAATGTGCTGTGCTCATAGTATTTGGTGTACTGTAAAATAGCATGAAATATTATGTACACGCTAATATGAAGTGAACTGTATAGACTAACATGATATATGCTTTGCAAAGTAATATATATTGTACTGTATATTAACATGAAATACCCTGTACACTACTATTAACTCTACCATGTACAGTAATATGAAATATGCTGTATAAAGTAATGTGATGTGTTCTGTATATTGTAACATGAAATATGATGTACACATTAGTATGTAGTTTCTTGTATAGCAACATAAAATATACTGTAAACTTTAATATCTAATTGTCTCTGGAAACAACATGAAATGTGCTGTACACGGTAATATGTATTCTTCTGTATACTAACATGAAATATTGTGCACAGAGTAATATGAAGTGTACTGTGTACAGTATCATGAAATCTACTGTGCAAAGTAATATGTAGTGTACTTTATAGAAACACAAATTATTCTACACACTTTAATAATATTTGTACTGTGTACAATAATAACAAATGTGATGTACACATTAATATTTAATGTACTCTGTACAGTAACACGGAATATTCTGTGCACACTAATATGAAGTGTACTGTATACACTACCATAAAATATCCCGTTCACATTTCTGTGAAGTGTACTCTGTTCTGTAATATAAAGTGTAATGTGTACAGTAACGTGAAATGTGCTGTGCAGATTAATATTAATGTATTCTACAGTAAAACGAAGTATCCCATAAACAGTAATATGAAGCGTAGTGTACACAGTAACATGAAATATGCTGTGCAGAGAAAAATGTCTTCTAAAATATAGTAACACGAAATATCCTGTATGCCGTAATATGAATTGTTCTGTACACAGTAACATGAAATGTGCTGTACACAGTAATATATAGTGCACTGAGTAGTAACATGAAATATCCTTTTCACAGTAATATGAATATGTATACAAAAACACAATATGAAATTGCCGTCCACAGTAATATGTAATGTATGGTACACAGTAATATGAAGTGCACATTATATGGAATCATGAAATGTGCTCTGCACTGTAATATATAGTGTATTTTATCGTAAATGAAATATCCTGTACACAGTAATGTGAATTTTACTGTATACAGTAACAATACGTCTGCTGTGCACGGTAATTTGAGGTCTAATGTATACAGTAACATGAAATGTGCTCCAACAACAATATGTATTTTACTGTATAAATAACTTGAAATATCATCTACACAGTAATTTGAATTGTACTGTGTACAATAACATGAAATATGGGGTGCGCAGTAATATATATTGTATTGTACAATGACATTAAATATATTGTACGCAGTAATATGAAGTTTATGGTACACTATGAAATGAAATGTGCTGTGCTCATAATATTTCGTGTATTGAAAAGTAGCATGAAATATCCTGTACACAGTAATAATATGTGTACTGTATATGGTAACATGAAACATTCTTTGCAACGTTATATATATTGTACTGTATAGTAACGTGAAATGTGCTGTGCACAGTTATATGTTGTGTTCGGTATAGTGACATCAAAAATCCTGTATGGTGATATGAAGTATAAAATGTACAGCAACATGAAATAAGCTTCAGATAGTAATAACGTGTGTAATATATGCTGGAAAATGAAATGTGCTTTACACAGTCGTATGAAGTGTCCTATGTACAGTGATATGATGTGTAATGTATACAGTAACAATGAATGTTCTGTACACAGTGATATACCGTGTACTCTATATTAACATGAAATATCCAGTACAGGGTAATATAAAATGTGCTGCACCCAGTAATATGTTGTG
>Ga0123352_10009839_pt1 | contig 14995 bp, 11 predicted proteins | sample TergutLab28metaG_FD_89700 | JGI IMG/M metagenome (GOLD analysis project Ga0123352, IMG submission 89700) | Labiotermes labralis P1 segment gut microbial communities from Petit-Saut dam, French Guiana - Lab288 P1 | ecosystem: Host-associated > Arthropoda: Insects > Digestive system > Gut ... | reverse complement strand
GCCACCAGTCAGTCTCCAGGGGCCAGTGCATGCAGACTCAAATGTAGTTTCTGTAAGTGACTATTTTTATACTGATAATTATGGAGTTCTCACGAGAAGAACAGCATGTGCCATCATAAAATTTTTTAGTGCAAAAGGTGAAAACTGTGTTAATATTCATCATGAACTTGTCTCGGCTTGTGGGGATAGTGCTCTGAACTACAGCAATGTGAATAGATGGATGGCAAAATTTAAAAGGGGAAGAGTGTCCAGCACCGACTTGCCGCGCCCAGGGCGACAGTGCTCATCTCGCATGGATGCCAACAAAGAACGTGTTGAAAATCTCATTCTGAGTGACCGCCGAGTTACCGTGGAGGATATTTGTGCTCATATGCGCCGAACTCATGGGACAGTGATGAGAATCATTAAAAAAGACTTGCAAATGACAAAAGTGAGTGTTCGGTGGGTGCCAAAAATGCTCGACGACAGCAAGAAGGAAATTCGAATGACCTGCTCTGAAGAAATGTTGACAAGACACCACTCTGATCCGCATTTTCTGGAGAAGCTGGTCACTATGGATGAAACATGGATCCCCATGTTCAATCCCGAAACAAAAAGGCAGTCAAAACAATGGAAACATTCAGACTCGCCACCCCCGAAAAAATTCCGAGTTGGCGCGTTTGCAGAGAAAATTCTCTATTCAATTTTCTGGGACCAGAAGGGCGATATTCTCTCATATCCTCTCCCAAAGGGCATGACCATCACCGGAGCATGTTACAGAGACATTTTGAAGAATCATTTGTTGCCTGCAGTTGCAGAAAAGCGACCTGAATTGGTGGGGAACTTCATCCTCCACCAAGACAACACTCCACCACACAAGGCTCGAATTGTCACAGAATTCCTAGTGGAACAGGGAATTGAGACACTTCGACATCCTCCCTATTCACCTGACCTTGCTCCGAGTGATTTCTGGTTGTTTGACACCCTGAAACTCTCTCTCCGAGGAAGAGAATTTCCTTCGAGATCAAGTCTAGGTTCAGCAGTTTACCAGTCTCTGAAACACATACCTAAAGACTCTTATAAAAAATGCTATGAAAAGTGTGTTGGGCATTGGCAATTGTGTCTAGATAAAGAAGGAGACTATGTAGAAAAATAACTTTGGTGTTATAGATGACTTTATGCAAATAAATATATTTGAGAATTTTTTATGCGTTAATTTTGGACTGCACCTCATATTTATTTGTGGTATATTTAACGACACTTTCAGTCCTTTGATTGCCTCCTGACATACTTATGACATTGAAACAAACCTTTAATTTTTTGTCATCACAAAAAAAATAATGCTGTAATACATGTGCAGTAGTTGCAGAGCTCCAGTGAAGGGTATTTCAACTGCTGTTAACATTATTTTAATAATTCTCCTTATGGTCTATTCTTTGCTGCTGTATGATCTCATAAACAAGTGCCTTAAGACTTTGAATTGTGATATGCCTCTTGACTAAGAGTGGTTTAAGATACCTGGAATGTTGCTGTAGTTGTAATTCTTACCTTTTAATTGTTTTCTCTTGCATAATGTATGTGTAATTATATGTGTCATATTCACCCAGTGTGTAAGTGTACCTGCCTGTAAAGTGCATGAAGTGATAGGTGAGATAAATTAAGTTTTTAAATTTTCTGTTTAGCAGACAAAATCTATTATCCATTAATTGTAAGAAACTTATTTATTATTAATTTATTTATATAACATGGTTCAAAAATGTATGCCATTTTTATCAATACTATTTCATGCATAAGACCACCCCCCCCTCCCCCCCCCTCTCAGTTTTTAGGGGCATTTATTAGGGAAGTTTGATATAGGATAGCGTGCTTCGTATAGTGACTAAGCTATCGGCTGGTCAATTGAGGAATTTTAATTTATTTCCTGGTGGGGGCAAGGCATTTTCCTCTCCCTAAAGTGTTTGAGGTTGATTCTGGGGCTTACTCATCTTACTAGTCTGTGGGCTGTGGAACTAAAGCAGCCAGATTTGGCAGCTGACCAATCCCCTCTGTATCATAATGGCATGCTCAGGACAGCTTTGCTTTTTGCTGTTATTTTTTAGGGAAAGAACTGTCTTAAACACCAAGAAATTTGGCAGTTGGAAGTGTCAGTATTTGGTTTTTTATGCAGATTTTCCTCTGTGTCTAATATTTGTGCAGGAATGTCCTTTGGCATTAGAAGCAGCAGAGGGATTGCTAAGTCTAGGAGTAAAAGGAATAGAAGTAAATGCTCTGGTTCTGGAAGGAACATCCAACTTTGGCAACATGGATTGGTAAGTCATCACAGTGGTCTGTGTACAGTGGAATTGAAAGGTGCATAACTTTAACATTCCCCCCCCCCCCTATTTTTTTCTGCTCCATTCTTATGTTATCATGACCCAAAAATATAACCTCTTCAAAACAGCATGAAACTTGGGAAAAGGGGTAAAATAGAAGAATGAATGGATCATTTTCATTGACAAGTTTATGTCTTGCCATGCAATCTATGCTAATGTGAACATTAAAATAATGTGTATTATATAAGAATTTACTGCAATTAATAATTCTCATTTAAAAAACGTATGTGAAAATGTTGATGGTGTCACGGTGTAATTATTTTTGTCTGTAACACTGTAGATTATATTTACCATGTATTTGTAGTGATATTCGTACCTGAAAGTTAGATTGTTACATGGTCTACACCCTTGGTGTAGACGTATGAAAGAATCATGGAACACAAATAATATGTATTCTTTTGTGTACTAGTACTGTGAGTTCCTTGTGCCTAATCAAGAATTGCATTAGCTAATTGTTTCAAAGTTTAGACAAAAACTTAGGGCCCATTTTTGCATGGTTCTGGTGTTGGAATATGACATATTGCATCATTCAATATTTGGACTTTGTTCATTGTGTGGAGTTTAAAAGCACAAAATTTTCAACAAAATATTCAGAGATGGTTCTGCCTCTGTCCTTGGTACAAGGGTGGCAGAAGTACCTATCCAGTGTGGCTCATTCTCATGCCAGAATACTGTTCAGTTTTTTGTATTTTTAAACACCTGGTTGTGGGCCAAATCCAACATGACAGGCAATGTACATGTATTGTAACATTGAGATGGCTGCTTAACCACTGTAGAGAGTGGAAAAACAAAATTTATTACATATTCTGAGTGTGTTTCTGTAGCTGTAGTTATCCAGCATGCAAAGCTCATGGGACTATATTATATTGTCATCTGTGGCCTGTCTGGATCTGCCATAATTTTTCACATTATATCATAAGTGGTATAATTTTTGGATAAAAGGTATTGAACATAAAATATGTACTTTGATTTTCTCTACAACTTAGTCTGAAACATTTCTCATTCTGAGAAGAATTAAGCATGATATTATCATAAATGTGCATAGGTCTTCATGTAAAATGCCTGTAATTTTAGTCAGATTTTAATGAAACTTGAATTTTCTTGACAGATTTTTAAAAAACCCACAAACATCAAATTTCATGACAGTCCATGTAGTGTGAGCTAAGTAGTTCCATGTGGGCAGACAGACATGACAATGCTAATAGTTGGTTTTCGCAATTTTGCAAACCTGCATCAGAATTGAATAGTGATTAGTATAGTGTTTTTCTATGTAAGTCATGTAAATGATGGACTGTTGGTTGTGGACAGGTTAAATTCTTGGATTAAAGCCCATTCTCATCTTCACAATCGAGAGTACAGTCACGCTGTTACAACATTCCGGCAGTTGGATGAACGTTCATCATTACGAGACAATCTCAGCCTTCTAGTTGCAATGGGTGAGAGTTACTACTACTCTGGAGACCACAAGAATGCTCTCATTGTGCTGCAGAGGGTGAGTATTGTTGCGTTACCTAAACATATTGGCAAGTGTGTTCACTGAAAGCACTTCACTTGGTTTTCCACTGCAGAAGACTATACTTTGTAGATGCAGTAAAATGTTACACAAACCACATTACTAGAATCTTATGAAATTAACTTCAAGAATCTTTTAAATTTAATCAGCAAGAAACAAGTTTTGTGATGTGCATGCTTTCATTATATCTCGCAAGTAAACAGTTTATATTATCTTGAAATTTGGGTGTTGATACTGAAGTTCTGCATGATTTAACAACCCCTACATTGTATGGTATTTAAAGAAATTTAGATACATCACTGTCATTAGATTTGCTTAGCATGAAGATGATTGTCTTCTGAGATGTGTGATTTATAATCCCAGTATATGGCATCATATCCCAGAAGGTCTCAGACTTTGAAAGATGGAGTTTGTGCTTGCAAGAATACAGTTCACATTTAATATCAAAATGGTTATAAGCATTGGTACAGCTGTGTGATACTGCCATATTACAAAAGAAAGTTTGTGCTTCTTTAACTTCATTAAATAAATTGTTTATAATTTGTCCATTTTTTAATGTTTAACATGTTTGTTGTCAATCACGTGACATGACATGAGGATAAGGATCTTAGAAAGGTACAGACATAACAGCATTTTCAAGGTACATAATGCCTGTCCTACGCAATTAAAAAAATAGAAACAGTACAATACAATAATACCTAATTGCACCAGATTGGGTGCTTAACACTGATGGGATACACACATGCAGATGGTGAATATTTTCTACACTTTGTGCTCATTTGTCAGATGATGTCTCACTTCACAAATTTCCCTATACTGTCATTACCAGACTGTGTCTGGCACAATTTAATATTTAAATTTAGCCAGAATTTCTATTGCTGAATATGTGCGTATGACAGCTAGTAGCTGAGTCTGTGAGCTTTGCCATCACCTGAGGTTGCTGGAATAATTTTATTAAAATCGAGCAGTTTTTCTACCAAATTGTACACGTTTCCCAACACTGTAGATGCAAGAAGAAATTGCATGAGCTGGCTGGTTGGCATATGATAGGAAAAAGTGAGTTGAAACAGTGAAAATTCTGTTTTATCAACACTCTTACTTCTATTCAAAATGTATAATTCTGTTTGCAGGCCCATGCTTTGGATCCTCATATGCAGCGAGGATTGGATATCCTGGCTGCTCTCCTTACAAAGGAACGGAAGCATAAAGAACTGGAAAAACTTATATCACCGAGCATTACTGTATCAGAATATGGCCCAGAAACATGGATTGCTATGGCTTATTTTTTGTATGCTACAAAGAAGAACTCAAAGGCTGCTTACTTTGCTCAGAAAGCATGTTTCCTTAGTCCGCGAAATGTAGAGGCACTGATTCTCAAAGGGGCCATATTGCTTGACCTGAAGAAGTTCCAGGATGCAGTTGTGCACTTTCGAGAAGCGATGCAGGTGTCACCTCATCGCTATGAGCCACATCGTGGCCTTGTTGATTGCTATATAGCCATGCATAGACTCCGGGAAGCCCTCACAATTGCTAGTAATGCCTGCAAGCAGCTAGGACAGAACCCACGAGCTCTCACTGTAAGTACTGCATAATTATATCTTGCTGACCGCCTGGTCTGAAGAATGTTATTTCTAACAATTCCTGTTGTGTGAGGTGCACCTGATATGCACAGAAATTCAGATGATATCCCTCTTTTTATTATAACTTACAGCAGGGTCAGCATATGGAGTGTTGTGTATGTCAAGTGTAGAAGATGAAGGTAAGATTGTCCCTGTATGTGCCAAGAAGTCGTATAGGGGAGTGGAAGTATAGCTGCACTCATTGTTAAACACAGCAGTAGTTGGAGGTGGTTGGTAAGCCTCATGCTCTGTCCACTTTACACCTGTAGATGGGGACTGTAGTACTGATGTATGTTTCCCTACTGTCTGCTGTATAGTGACCAGGCTACAGGCTGTATGACTGAGAAATAGTAGTTCGAGTCCCAGTAGGGGAAGCAGATTTTACTGTCCTTTGGAAGGTTCAGACCAGCTCTGGGGCCCATCTGGTGTCGTGTTTAGTGGTTTTAGGTGCTCATTCTTCAGAGTTGAAGCTGACCACTCTCCTCCATCTAGTGCTGAGGCTGAAAATGAGTGGAGGTATGTGTAGTACCCCCATATTATCCCTTTATGCCATGGAAGGCACATAGGGCTTGTAGGTAAAACTCCGTGCTTCCAGAATCTCAGTGGTGTACAAAAATGATGAACTCCATATCCCCCCCACCTCTTAGATACTTTGTGCTAGGATATTGCAGAAGCAATATTTTGTTTAAATGAATTGTATGAACTGTATTGCCTTCAGCATTCATATTTAGGTGAATTATCTATTAAGAAATTGACATTTTGCTTCGGTGTTGCAGCTGTATGCATCAGTCCTTATGAAAGATCCAGTTACCGTGTGCAAAGCAAAGAGCATTCTGGAGAAGGCTCTAGCACAGGATGAGATGTATTTGCCTGCAGTGTACCTCTTAGCTGAAATATATGAACAGGTGAGTTACAGTGTCCAGACTTTATTGTCATTACTGGTACCTTATCGAAACTTCATGTGCATTGTGGTTGAAATATAGAATTATATGTTGCAAACCTCTACACGTAGCACACTCTTATATCAACATATAGTTACAATTCACAGATTTCTGACTCTTCAGCTTTCACATCTTTTTAAGACAGTCAAGAATTGTTAGGTGGTGCACATGAAGCTTTAAAATCCCAGGAAAGTGGCATGGGTTCAAATCCTTCATCAGTTCAGTGCAGTGGCTATGTCTCTACCTGTTAAACCAAGGGTCCACAAAGTTTTTGAAAGTCTGGTATCCACCTAAAATTTCTAGGTGCCAGAAGGGTGACTTGAAACAGATGTTTTAATGACCAACAATTATTAGGCACCATCATAAAAATTCATAACCCCCAAGCAACCTGGTGTTTGAAATTTGTGCACACCTGTTTTTAAACAGTAAATCAGAGAGAAAAATTGGCAAAGGACAAAATTGTTCTACATATTTTTGCAGCTTTTGCAACAAAAAAGTAACGCTGAAAATTCTAAACATCACAGTGAAGTGTTACTTATGCACAGCGTCATGGATCTCAACTCACCACCAAGCAGCTTTCAGTATCTGCTTGTGGAAAAGATGTGAAGCGTAGAACAAGAGAAATTCCCATGGCAAGTGATTCAGTCTTGAAGGATGTATAAAGGGAAGTTTGAAGAGCAAATGAGTTGGCTCAGTAGCGCTTTTGTGATTTGTGTTAAGGATGTGCCCACTTTGAATTTCCTGCACAGCCAAATAACTGTACTGATATTTTTTATGGATTTTCTCAGCCACTTCAGTCATATGTCCAGATGTAACATTAAAAATAAACTTTACTTACTTACTTCCACATTCACTCTCTTCCAATAATATGATCCTATATAGTGGCTGGTACTAGCAGTGTTGCTAAGCTACAGACAGACATGAAGGAGAAGGAATGTGCACAGGTAGGAACGCAGTGGGGCACAACATTCACTACCTTAAACATTTAAATAAATGTAAATGAGAGGAGCATTATTCAGATAATTAGTCTTTTTCATATTTGGACTGCCACCATACCTAAAATCTCTGTGGTTAATCTGCTTTCATATAACTGACAGCATATTTTCTCTCCTTATCTGAATTTAACCCTTTGACACTGGAACTGAATGGTTGTGGTTATCAGCAGAAGATAAATTTAAATGGGGGCTGCATAAGAACATGTATATATGATTTTTTATGTTTTGTTGACTGTACATCTCTGTATAATGGTGTAAATAAAACCAACTTGGTGCACAATTTATTCTTAGTATATTTATCAATATCTACATGTTTCAAGCAACTCTGTGCCTGAAACTACTCCAGCGAGTTCTCAGTTCTGCAAGAAGCATCAACAGCGCTGCAGTGCTTCGTAAGGTTACACGTTCTTTGGTCACACCAGTCAGAAAATGTATCCAAGCAGATAGAGGACCCTTTGAACAGCTTGCTTGAGTGTTGAACGGCAAATCTGTAACTGCACATTTAAAAACATAGCTCAATCAATGCGCAGTGCTCCTCTTTCCTTTCCAATTTATTTATTGTACTTTATAAACTCATAACTCCTGAATCATTGCGAATTGGACCCATGTGTATATGACTTTTTGACTCAGCATCAGCTCTGGAATTAAATCCTAAAATAGTGACCTTAACTCCTGGGACACCCTGTATATGTGTAATGTCTGGTGTCAAAGGGTTAAAAATCTTGTAATTCAGTGCAATATTTGTTTGTCAGAGAGGTAAACATTTTAAATTTAGTATAGTATTTGTGGTAAAGAGTTTTAATGAACTGGAGATATCTGTGCAGTCTTGTGTGCTTGATGTCACAGTGACTTAAAACAGTTGAGTGAAGTGGGGCATAACACTTGGATTACATGTTTGCCTTTACGTGGGAATATGTACATCAACAGAGTCAACTGTGATGCCATTTTGTGTAGCCAGACTGCTAAATTATTCATTGGTAATGTGATTGGTTTTAGGAGATGGCATTGGAGTCTGCAATAACATTATTGGAGAAGCAAGCAGAACTGCAGCCAACTTGTAAGCTGCACCAGATGCTGGGTGATTTGTTGGCTCGTGTTCATGAGGAAGAGAAAGCATTAGAACATTACAGTATAGCTTTAAAGTGAGTGTATTTCTGTACTGCAGCTATCTGTATAGTAATAAGTATGACTAATATTGTGTACATTGTCCATTATCTAGTTTTATTTTTTAATGCAATATTTCAAAACTTGGAATGTTAGAAAGAGCCTTTGTGAATCACAGGACCTCCAGTGAGGTGCCAGTGGACTTGGCTGAATAAAAACTCTCTTACACGTGATGATGCAAACATCCAGTTACCAAAACATTATTATGTTCTGGAAACTGAATGTCTTCATTTTACTTCAAGTACGCTCTGAACAGTGGAGAATGTCAAAAGTAATAGTTAGCTTTTGTTGAAGTCTACCCTTATCCCAAGCATATAGACTTAGCATAATTGTGTAACAGATATTTACAATTTTTATTCTTCAAATTTATGTATCTTTCTGGGCACTTAATATGTTAGTATGTTTCATATATTTGTTTCAAAATTACCTCTTTACTTACTGGCATGAAACTAAATGAGATGTACTTTTTTGACAGTTTGGATCCAAATAACCGGCGAGCACTGGAAGGAATGCATAGGATAGATAATTCATCAAGCAAATTAGATACCTCATATTATATGACAGTGGGAGAAGAAGAAGGGGGTGACACTACATATGAGAGGATAGCAGATTCTGAAAATGAGGTATTGTGTTGACTTATTGTACTTACATATTGGTTTCATCAGGAAGTTTCTGGATGGATGAAAAATGACATCACTGCAGTTAGTATAGAACTTATTCTCTATACATAGGTAAAGTGGAATGTTGTTGTATCCTGTGCAGACCCCGTGGGGAACATATCTTGGATGTTGTTCCCAGAGGTACGGAGCTCGGAACTCAGGTTAAGACGGGGAGTTGGGCAGGCCGCGCACACCCTCAATAATCCCCAGTAGAGTGTACTGGAGTTTTATTGTGCATAAGTAGGGAATAATTGCAGTTACAACTGAACTGTATTGGTGACAAATCTCGCCAGCGGGGCGTGTCATTACCGTTAACACTTACTGATCGTCCAGCTTCATTCTCTGTTGCTCAGTCACTGTTTGAGATACACAACAGACTGCAACTGGAGCACAAGGCAGCTACTGTTACACACGTCAGTCCACACATTGCTCAGGGCGCGATAAACACTTAGTGCACCACTTATAAACAAAAAGAAATAGAAGGAAATTATATTCCTCCCATGCCTGGTCTGCTTACTAAGAAATGGAATTGTAAACAAATGGTATGGTAAGGCGAGAACTAATCATGATAAAATTAAGCTTATGCCATACATACAGTACATACAACAATCCTGGAGAGAAAAGAAAGAAAAGAACAAAAAAAATTAATGTGTATCAACTACATAACAATGTACTGATTCATTTACTGTCAATTTCAAAGTTGTAGCCTACATCAGTAGAAAATAACACCTTGTGGAGCATGACTATGTGGTGCCTTATTTGATGTCTGCTCCATCAGAAAATGGCTGCCTTTACAGGGGGGAGGGAGGGAGGGGAGAGGGAGAGAGAGAGAGAATATGCATCAGATTCTACTTCAGGCTAGGCAGAACTCTTACAGAAACATTCAAGCTGTTGAAGAAATAATTGTCATTTCAGTGGAAGAATCCATTATCTCTGGCCTCAAGAAGGTCAGAGATGTTCTAGTGTGAAATGCTTGCAGATATATTTTTTAGTGCGTGGGATTGTTCATCACAAATTTGTTCCACTGGTACTAACTGTGAACCAGCATTTCTACACAGATATTGTGTAAAGTCTGCAGGAAGGCATGTGACAGAAATAGCTTGAGAGGTGGCATGCTGGGAATTGGTTTCTCCATCATGGCAGTGCACCTTTCTCACTCTGTTTTGTCTCTGCAGGAGTTTCTGACCTATAATGGCATGACTGTTGTGCCACACCCTCAGCACTTCCCATGTCTAGCACCCTATGATATTTTTGTTTTTCTGAAACTCAGGTTGGCACTAAAGGGAATGAAATTTAATGGCATCAACATGATTCAAGAACAGAATAGTTACCATCTGTGTGTAGTGTTACAAACAGAGGACATTAACGACTGTTTATAGTAATGGCAGTCACTGGGCTGACTGTGTCAAATTGCATGGATACAGCATGTATATCCTTTTAACTTTGAGACAAAAATATGGTTTGTATATTTTCTAATTACATACTATAATTAAAGGAAGGAAACTGTGTAACAAGACTTGATGTCTCGTTACTCATTATTTATAGGTCAAGAATTTCATTCCTGAGGAAGCAAGTTGCGTAGGAATAAGGGTTTGCCATTGCTAATTATTCAGTTTGAAGAACTTAACCTTGGTGTCTGATCATGTAAGAACTTTGTGAATGTAGACAACAGTAGGTGCTCTTACAGCTCGTAGAGCCCATTGAGTGGACGGTGCAAGCATAGCTTGTATTCAGGAAGAGGCCTTCACATATCAGCTGGCCAACTTACTATTGTGACTGAGGTTTTGTTATCACCTCCTCTGGGCCATACTGGGAATGTACCTTGAGTAGGTGACAATAGCTTTCTTGCAAATCCTTTTGAAATTGTCAGTCTCCATTTATCCTACCATCATTGATGTGTAGCCCAAGATAATGAGATAATAGAACAAACTATAAACAACACCTTAATCATTTACTTATATTATCACCTGTTATCAGCAGAATTTTTCTGTTTGGTGTCTCCAGTAATTTCAAGTGGAATCATTATGTCGGTACTGTTTGGATTGGTGGATTTAAACTAATATCTTCATAGTCAAGTTCCTGTGATGTTTGAAAATAATGTTAACATTACCATTAGCTCATGCATGATAATAAAATATGGAGCTTTAAATCATAGCATGTGAAAAACAAGTGTAGACGTTGATGCCAGTTACGTAGTGTTTCAAAAGTTATTCTGAAAGTCATTTAAGGGCAATTGATGTCTTTCTTATACTCCTACACTGCCCCTGCCTGTAAATTATTTCCTCTCAATAAAATGTGTTGTTACTAAATTTATACAGTTCCTGTTTGAGTATAAAGGACACTGAATATTATGTAAAACAAATGAAGGTCGCCAAAAATTTGAAATTTGTGTAACACTGGTACGTCCCACTTAACGGGTACACATCTGACACTAGAGTGATACAACAATAACTATTTTGAGTTATGTAGCAGTGGCTGATTTGTAACAGTGTGGTTATGTTGGGCAGTATACCTTTTCTGAATTTTGTTTGATATATACAGTACTTTGGCCTGGCTACCACTGGATGTTACTTATTTGCATTACACTGAAATATTTTTATGTTTGACTGTGGTGTCAGCACTTGTGAATGAGCACAGGTAAAGGTAAAGTTTACCCTAGAACAGGCCATGAAGGCCCAGAAGGGGAGTAGATGTAATGCTCTACCGTTTCTTTAACCTTGATGCTAGATCAGGATGGGTGGTCAGTCCCACACCCTGGCCACATTCCCCCTGGGAATAAAACACTGAACCCATCATATAGAAGGCTGGATGGGTCCCAGTGCCAGTCTGGGTGGGTGCGGAAAATCTCACCCCCCACTGGGATTCAATCCCCAGACCGCCCAACCTGTAGCAAGTCACTATTCTGAGTACGCTACTTCAGTCCACAATTGAACCCACAAGTCATAACTTCTAATCTTGTATTCTAACCATGAAACTATAATGGTGGCAGGGTAAAGACAAAATAACTCAATGCAGCAACACAATTAATAAGAAGAACATTTGACTCTGACTAGAGGAGACCACACTAGAAGTGGCAGTTGGCATAAATCAGTAAAGAATAGGATTATAAAGGACGATTGTGGGTGCATATAAGTTGAACGGTATTATCAGGATATGTAGAGACATCTCATAAATGAAGAATACTCATTGAACATTTCAAGAAAATGCAGAAAAATGTATGAATGTCAGGTTAATAGAAGAATTGAGATGGACAGAAAGTGTTTCTTATATATTTACATTTAAGTAATATATAATATTGTAATATTTGTTGGTGTGAGTGATTCTTCTTTGTCTTACTGTAATTGTGTTGTGGTAACATTTGTTGTTTTGTTCAATTTGTCCATTAGGGAGAAGCAGATGAAAGTGAGACTGAAGCTGTGTGGTCTGACATGGACCTTGAACTGAACAGCCAATGAGATCAGTACTTGCTTCTTGTTTACTAAGAATTCAGTGCTAGTTTAATTGAGTAAGGAAGACTGGAGTGCTTTAACATTGCTTATTTGTGCTTCAAGCTCCTGCATGGTGCCCAGTGTGATATGCTGTCAGGTTTCTTGGGCACATTGTGTGAATTTTATCTTCATATTTGGCGTGATTTGGTTTAGAAGATGACAAAATGTAAGAATTGAGATCTGGTTGCCAATTACTTTGCAGGTTTGAAATTGCTGTGTAATGTTTTAAAATTTAATCCTGGAATAAAATACAGGATATTGCTTACAGTGACATCTGCATGGACTGTAGTGTACTAGTGACAGGACATTTGCAGTCCACAAGAGTCACTGTAATTCAGGACCTCGTAATTTGGTTTTCATAACTTGTTTGGTTTCACTGTCCTGCATTTTGACTGAGTGGTATGTAATTCGATGAAATTTGATACTGCTTTTTCCCATGTGTGTATCCAGTTCCCTGGTAAATCCAGTGTCAGGAAGGTATAATTAAATCCCAAGACAGAAGTTGTATGTTTGCATTTTCTTCCATTGTTGTCTGAAGAAGCAGGTATTTTACATACTTTGGACTCTCCAACATCATTCAAACATGTGGGATTTGAGGTTTGCGTGGTGCTGTTGAAGAAGACTCGAGCCTTCAAGGACGTTTATGCCATGTCAATTTGTAAATAGTTACCACCATTTAAAAGGTTTTGTGATTCCTCAGGACATTGGTAACTTCACTGTGTCCCTCTGGTCTTGTCTCTGAGCACAGCAGCTGTCAGGGAAGTTTAATTTGTAGGAAGTTTGAGTCAGCTGGAGTGTTTTTCCATTCCAGTTAAACTAATCAAACTTCACAGAAGAGTCTCAAAGTGCCGACCTACAGTCTCTGAGCAGGTTATGCACTTACTGGAAATATCTCTTGATGTGCAACAGTGCTGTGTTCCTGAAGCATTGGCAGTTTCTCTTGGAGGGGTATCTGTCATTTTTTATTTAAAAAGTTGATTGTTGACAGAAACTAGTTATAAATTGTAATCATACGTATTAAAATCTGGAGATGCAGGAGGTTACAGTCTGTCAAGATGTCTGAGAAAACTAACTTGAACTGTGAAGCTGGATGCTGCCGTACAGAAAATATGACTGATCTGTGCAAAGTGGCTCTTACCGTCAAGTTGTTGGTAGCTATTTATTGTGACATGTTGAGAAGTGGAAAAGAGCTGGATGAAATATGTGTGAATGAAGATTGTATGAAGTAGAGTGACAAATGTTCCTAAGGTTGCTTTTTTTTTAGGGGACTTCCCCCCCCCCCCAAAACCACGTGGTAACCCCAAAAAGGTCAATTGTGTGTGACTTTGTAGGTGAACCGATACTGAATATTGGCCAGTGAATGTAGATATCTGTGTAAAGTTATAGATCAATGCCATTGTTTTCCCAGATATTTGGTCACAACTCGTTTTTGCTGATGTGCTGAATGTATTATGTAAAGATGCAGTCAGTTGTACGCTTTAGACCGAAATAATTCCCAAATGGACAACCCTTTCGTTGAGTGTATTTTTGGTGTTATACGTTGTACAGGCACGGATATAAGGTGCGTGTACTTTGTTTGAAACTTCTGCTCATAGATGGCAGGGCAGTGTGTATTCATAATCGATATAAGTGTCACTCTTATCTCGTGCTTGGCTTCAAGTGCACGTGGGATACCACGTGTGTTACTAAAACGTCAGCCAAATAATGCACTTAATAAAATACAATTTATGACAAGTATTAATCTCATACATGTTTCGGCACCGGGTTTCCATACTCAGGGAGTCTTTCGGATCAATATACCACATCGCCCGGCAGGACACACTTCGCACACTGCAACTGGACGAGATCTCTTCGGATCACAAAGATCGAGACATGTTTGTATACATAATCCATACAAAATATAAATAGCTGCGAATTTGTACCTGGTTCTGCTATCAAGTGGTTTTAACATCACAACACTAAGTTTTTGCTTATTATTTTTATGTGTTTTAGAATTTTTATATTAGAATCACTCCAATGAGGGCGATGCATACCTAGAATACCGTGTTAGACTTGTATCCGAAAGACTCTTAGAATGGTAGGAGATTAATAAACAAACAAACTCCGTGGCCTTAGTCCGCACGCGAACTATACCGACAGAGTGGCTGCCGCCGGTCGGCGAAGTTAGTGCCAACTTTTGCGGATAGAGGGGTGTCACGTGGTCAGCGCAACGGGTCCCCACAGCCGTTAATCTCTGTTTTCTAGACCTGGAGCCGCTACTTTTTT
>Ga0123352_10009838_pt1 | contig 14995 bp, 4 predicted proteins | sample TergutLab28metaG_FD_89700 | JGI IMG/M metagenome (GOLD analysis project Ga0123352, IMG submission 89700) | Labiotermes labralis P1 segment gut microbial communities from Petit-Saut dam, French Guiana - Lab288 P1 | ecosystem: Host-associated > Arthropoda: Insects > Digestive system > Gut ... | reverse complement strand
CGTTGTTCCAGGTTTTTTTTGTGTTAGAATTATTCTCTTTCTCTCTCTCTCTCTCTCTCTCTCTCTCTCTCTCTCTTGCTCTCTTTTTTGCTTGTATGTTTGTGTGAATTGTCTTCTGATTGTTTGTTCAAGACCTACTGTCATATACCAAAGTATGAGTAGAACTGATGGATGTGTGTATCTGAGAATCTTCTGTTTATTGTACATAATACAAAGGAAATGTGGGGCAGGATGTGCAATCAATTGCTCAAGAAATAATCTCACCACAACATATACAATTGGAAGATTCTGGTAAATTTGTAGTGTGTGTGTATGTATGTGGATATGTATATACACATACACACACACACACACACACACATATGCATATATATATATATATATATATGTGTGTGTGTGTATATATATATATTTAAGAGCTTATGTCCAGTATCTATCAAGGAGTGGTGGTGGTTGAAGTAGTAGTAGTAGTAGCAGCAGCAGCAGCAGTAGGATTACACGTGTGACACCTGCAGTGGCTATTTGCACCCGTGCAAGAAATATTTCTCCATAATGTTATACACAAAGTAAGATGCGTAGTATGTGAGATTTCAGATTTCCATGGCATTGATTTGGAGAATTTTTTTCTTCTAGGAAGTTACAGTGTGCGGCAGGTAATTTACCATATCACAACAATAGTTATGACTTTCCAACCCTTGGAGATGAAAATGTCAAACTACGTTAAAATACGTGCTGCACATTGTGCCACACCAGAAGACCAGAATTGGAATTGCTTCTGTCAATATGGATCAGAAATTTACTCTCAGAAGATACACAGTGGGTTTCCTGTCCCTCAATTTGTTGTTCTGTGCACTGATACACTTATCACACCAATCTGAGAAAATAATGCCCTGATAGTATGTATCTACATCATCGCTGAAAACTCAGTAAGTAGGTGGACATTCATTTACAGTGTGATCTTAACCACAGTGTCTGCAGCTTTGTTATGTAGACTTGACATGAAGCGGAATACAATTTGGTATCCCACAGATGTAGTGATAATACTTGATTCTGTTTTTTCTAAACCAAAGGATGATGAGAGCTGTAGTTCAGCAGTATGTGAACAGAGTTGCTATGAATCAGATCCTGATGTACTGTAGAAACTAGTAATGCTCTGCAGTTTAGATCTGATATCAAGAAGAATACAATTTGGTATCCTGACAGATGAAGTGACAGTACTTGATGTTGTATTTTTAGAACCACAGGATAATGAATGCTTTGCAGTTTAAATCTGGTGACACTATCATTATTTATATATGTGAAGTGCAAAACAGAGGCCCATCAGCATACACAAATGTGTAATCGGCATAAATGACCATCATTTACTGGCAGAAGTGATGATATGGGCAAGCTGAAATTAAGTTCTTTCCGTAGCTTATGAGACAAGTATCCTCCTTAGGTAGTGTCAGGAGCTGAGGTGACACAGTAGGGTATCTCTAAAGTGCAGTTCATGGAGGTTCACATCTAGTGAAATAGAAAGTTACTGAAACACACAGCTACAGGTCACAAGACCATACTTATGATGATGGCTAGTTCTGGAACACACACCACAAGATTGGTGACTGGGTTGTAAGCTCAACTAGGTTGCATAGTAATAAACTCCATCTCATGCTTCTACATACATACTTCGAAGCTCAGTAGTGCAGAAAGTTCCAGTGGTAAGGTGAATGTGAGTACTGTTCACAGCATTTACAATGAAAAATGTGCTTTCTGAAGCTGAGCCATACAACAAGCTTTTGTAATCAATTTAATTTTAGAGAAGATGAAGGATTGTTACAGGTGGAGCATCACTGTTCTACATGGCACATGGCTTTGTAAATCTGTTAATTAGTGCACTGTATAATTTTGTTAGGGTGAAATGTCTTGTTTGCCAAAATATGAAACCTGTAGTGCCATATAGCTTGAAGTGGCAATATATGAATTCTGTAGAAACAGGCTGCTAAATGCAAGTTCACTGTGGAAGAGTAGAGTAATATAAATCTTGTACTAGAAATGGTTTCATATTCATTTATGTGATTACACCATAGTGCTTTTTGAGATTCAAGGTTCTTGCAAAAGCATTTCTTAAGATTTGTACCTCCTGTGATGTGATGCCGTGTCACTAGGTGAGTGGTTGCTTACGTTCGTTCAAAATATCAGGAACAACTCACCCAATGACCTAGGGTCTTATCCCACAAGACCTGAATCCAACTTAGTGTATTTTTGTAACATATTTATGTGTGCTGCAGGATTATAATAGATGGAGATATAAGCTTGCTGTGGAGTATAAAGAAATGAATGAGAAGGAATAAAAGTTAAACCACAATATCAGACTATAAATCCTATTAGAGAAGTTATATGAATTAAGGTTACAGTGGTGTAGACATATGTTACACATGCATGACAATAAGATTTCCTCTGCCATCATAAAAAATAAAAGTAGTAAATTAGCAACCCCTGGGGAGGTCAGATGAGGAAATATAAACAAATGGCAGAAGGAAGAAAGTGACCGTGTGTGAAGGAATCATTTATGGAAGATTAGAGAAAATGGAAAAGCCTTTTTTGTAAAGCAACCCACTCAGTAGATATGTTAGTGAATAATAATGTTGCAAAACACTCCTGTTCTGAGTCATTTTTATTAATTTCATTCCAATCACACTCACAGCTTCAGCCTCCTTGTAGGCAGCTGTCAGTTCTTCTCTCTCATTCTCCAGGCGACGTAACTCAATCTCCAGTTCATGGAGACGGCGGTTTAGGTCAGCCAGTTGGTTCCTTGCATCATGCAGGTCATCTGAAAAGAACAATAGTTAGTATGAAGGAGGTTTGCAAAAGGAAGGCCACAGAGTTTTTTGTGAGAAGAACTGTAATTAAATCATGATGGTAAAACATGGTAATCAGGTCACACATACTATTTATAGATGCTGTTTCCATTTTGACATTATACCTGTTGTACAATAAGATTATCCACATACCCTTGCAGTTAAAGTCTGGGAAATACTTACTTACTTACTTACTCCATGGTGCAGAGTCCTTCTTGAGAAGCTAACTGGTTTGCAGCTAGTCAAGAAATTCCCCATATTTCATGGAACCCGAAGGTTCATTACCACTGGGAAATACAAGAATTAATTATGCACTTCATGTTGCATTTTGCATATGGAATACACAAATAATGAATACTGTTACATCTTTTCACCCTCGGTGCTTGTTATATTCATGCTGGTACTGATGTGCAGGAACTCACACTACATCATTCTGGTTGATGTTATCCAGATGTTAATGTGTTTTGATGATTACAGCGGTGTCGCCCTGAGACGTGAAGTGTAACACCTGCAGAACTTGTGAAAGCACGTCATGCACCAACTGTGCAAACACCAGCTTTTTAAGATTACATAATTGAAGCTGCAGAATAATAACCAAGTAGAAGCTCATGTGATATTGCTCCAGAATTGGGACTACCCCAACCAAAGGTCTTTGCAGCAGTTCTTGATGATCACTTGGATCCATACTAGTTCTTACAGGATGCACATCTGCTTCCAGATGATTGTTCTCTACTCTAATTGCATGACTACCTAAAAGTCACCCATGGTTTGACCATTTGATGCCTTGTTAAATTTGACAGTGACTTGTACCTCAACAACTAAATGCGTTTCAGGAAATGTATTATATAACATTTTTCACTTACTTTTTGACAAGGAGTCATACTATTGAGAGCTTTAGCACAAATTTATTTTCACTCTTTATATATAGACCCTCTTGCAAGACAATAGTAAAATGAATAGAGGAATCACTTCTGTTTGTTTGCTGATGATCAGAAAATAATTTATAAAACAGAAGATGATATTCAGGAGGCTTTATACATATATATATATATATATTAGATGTAATTTGTAAGGAGCCCAACTTTAAAATTTCTAGTTTGGAAACAAAAATCATTGCACTTGAAGGAATTTAACACATTAGGGCAAAAGGAATTATTGACAAAAAAGTAATTGAATAAATAAAAGTTTAATTAATTAGAAGGAGGTGCATCCAGTATACCTTATGACATATATTATAAACTACAAAGGATTTGATAAGTGTGTGTGTGGAACAATGTTAATATTATGCATGTTCATGCATTAATAAACAATTTATATAATAAAAGCAACAAATGCACTAATTTTAAAATTGTATTTTTATGCAAAATCCACTAGAACTCCAACATGTTTCAATCTAACTTGATTGTCTTCACAGTGTTATATGACATCAAAAAAGGATATATGAAAACATGGATCGGTTATTAAATACATTAAAATTTGTCCATTAAATGTTCACAGTTATAAAATTCATTGTATAATGGGGTAGAACTGGTTTGTGAGATGTAGAATTTGTGGTATTATAAATTTTACAGAGGTGTATCAGGAAGATAACAAGTTCATATTTTGGTAAGTAACTCCCTGAAGATGTCAAGATAGATCGAAACCTGTCAGAGTTGTGATGGATTGTGTGTCACAATATAATTTTAACATTAGTGAATTTGTAGGTTTTATTATGTGAAGTGTGTGTGGAATATTTTGATGTGTATTTGAAAGCAGTGTGAAAGAATCATTTTTGAAATCGTGTAAGACAACGACAATACCAGTACTCCTATATGGGTGTGAGAATTGGACTAAATACCCCCCAACATGAAAGACAAATTGAGACAGTGGAGATGACACTTTTGATGTCAGTTGCAGGATATATATTACATGACAATAAAATGTGAAAAAAATAAGAGAAGAAATGAATGTATCAATTTAAATGAAATTACTGCAGACTGTAGACATAAGTGGACACGATTCTTATTTATACTGAATGATATGTGCATTTTCATTCCATATACTTAAATAGAAACAAAGTAGAAGAACATATAGATGTCATCCTGGCATTGAGAAATAAGAAGCATACACACCAAATTTTATTCACATAATTACAGGTTCATGGTGCTGCTACTTACCTGAGAGCTTCTTGTTCTCCCTTGTTAGGGCATCCTTCTGTTCACGTGTCTTTTCCAGCTCATGAGTGATGCGCTGGATCTCAGTGATCCTGTTGCGCAAATCACGCTGAGATGTCTCATACAGGACAACAGTCTCATCCAGTCGTGTCTTGAGGTCAATGCTGACCTTCTCAAGGTGCTCAACACGTTTTTGCAGCTCACGGGCAGTGTTGTTAGCCTGTGGAATTTGAGAAATTTTTTTTTGAACATGTTCATTTGATTTTTTTTATAAATTAGAATTTGTTAATATGATGTGACTGTAGTGTGATATCATAATTCATGACTAATTGATATCTCAGTTTTATTACTTTGGACATGAAGTTACTTTGGAAATGTGGTGGATGGGAATAGTATTCAACACCAATACAATAAGGGGCTCCCAGGAGTAAGTGTGTAAAAACTGAGAAGCTGATGAATGAAATCCAACATGTAATCAAGAAATATATACTTCATGTTATGGCTCTAATTTGCAGTTAATTTTAAAATTCAAAGATGTACAAGTATTCAAACCCATCTTGTGTGCTAGAACAATTTTAATTTTAAAGAATGAAAGTTACATAAGTAACTCTTCTTGTTGTATTGCACATTTTTATTGCATGTGAAGACCTTCTTACAGCTATTTTAGACTCAATAATATGGTGCGCAAATTTAAAGGAAACCTTATTTTTACAATTAGTACAGAACAAAATACTGAGAAATAACAGCAGTAGAATAAATTGAGGTATAGGGAACTTAGGAATCAAAGTGTTCTTTTGAGATTTGAGGTGTTCACAGTGGTGTTGCTAAAGATGTGTCTTCTTGAATGTAACGCTTCTGTATAATTGAGTAGTTTGTGATGCTGTGAAAGATTATAGTGCATTCATTGGCAGGGTAAAGCAGTCAAGAAGAAGAATAAAATAATATATACTGTGCCCATAAAATTGTGATTCGTGGGTCACATACTTTATATGTTTTAATGATTAATTGTTATTTTCTAGCACAACAGGTTTATTTATACTGCCCAGCAAAATTTTTTATTTCAGACATAAATTATAATTATTTCTAATTTACTGGTGATAAAAAAAATAATGCTTTTATTTACTTTATAATACTGTACATAGTAGTGTCTTTCAATGCTCAGAATTACAAAATTTAAGAATCACATGGCAGACTGTGTGTTGTGTTTGTTTTCTGTTGTGTGTGACTGTGGGGGAAATTTCCCATTGCATCTCAAATTATTTATGGGGCGTCCAGGATGTATAGGTGCAATGGAAATACAACAGTGCAACGGAAATACAACAATGCAACGGAAATGCAACAATCTGTTTTATATTCATTCAGTATTTGACTTTCATTGACACATGGGCAGGTTCTGAAAAATTCAATCATCCTACCTTTTGATTGATGCTACGTTATCCAACCTGTCAATGAAGAAATTCTAGGTGAATCAAGAATCATTGCACTGAGCAAGAATTGAACTAATTTGTCCAACTTTCAGTTGCAATCCTGATAGTCTCAATGGATTTGATGTAAAAATTTTTAATTTGCACGCATAGTCGTTATTGTAGCGAGATTTTACAGTCATTTCTGTTTGACTGAGAATATGTTCACCAGAGTATAAGCTACCTTACTTGGCTAAAGCACTGGCACTATTAAGCAGTCGTTATTGAAAATATAAAGGATGATAATAGAGTCTCTGTTACTGTACCTCACTCTCTGTCCCAACTATATGTGCTGGTTTTCTGTCCATTTCCATATGCCAGTTCTAATTGCAGAATATGGTTAACCTCCAGTTGGGGCAAGACTCGAACCATATACTGTTTAATGTAAAGCCACGTTTATGACATGATGAGAGAATTAGGGGAAAAGAATGTTTGAAGTGCATGGTATCTTGCTACTGCCATGCTTGTTCAAGAGAATAGCTGGTGTGGCCATGTAAATTTTGCATAAAATAACTTTCAGCTTACTTCATTGTATGTGTAGTAACCTACAGTGGCTGAAGGTGTACATATGTTTAAAAATTATTAATAATATTGTAAAAAGCTGTACATACACTACAATTAAGTAGCCTACCCTAAGGGCATGAATGCAAGAAATGAATTGGAAATATGTGGTACACACTTTGAAACAGATCATGCAGTGAAAAGTATACATAAAATCATGTAATCAGGTTTTTTGGTGTCTGGGGTGAGTAGTCACAACGTTCACCCCTAACACAAATTATGAGTGTATAAAAAATCACAATGTTTTTAGATTCCTTTTATTCACCTCAATAATTTAATATGTACTGTGTGCAAAATTATAACATTTTATTTTAAAATTATTCAATTTGCCATTTCTTGAACTATGCTGCCCAGGGTAGCTGCACCACTTGCCCTTTCCCACCCAGGGCCATGACCCTGTATATGTGTACAAATACACACACATACACACACACATTAGCCTAAAGTAACCAACTTCCCAGATGTAGGGGACCAGTAATAGTAGGTATTGTAATACTCTAGATGTTTTGACTTACCTTCTCCAGATCAATGATGAGAACTTCAACCTCACTCTGAAGTCGAGACTTTTGCTTCTCCAGATTGTTAATCTTGACCAGCAGTGTCTCAATCTGTTCCTCCTGCTCCTGCAGGCGAGCAGTGTACTTGCGGCTACAGTATGAATTAAATATGTTAATTCTAAAATTCTGGCTGGTTCGTGACAGACTTAATCTAGCACACATACCATACTGTACATGCGTACACTCTCATTGCCTTTACACTTAATAACTCAGAGAAAATCAGTGTTTAGAATTTTATTTCCCAAACACAATAAGAATGCAATTATCTATGTTAGAATTATTTCTATGGGATGATAATATTAAAATTACTCTTGTAAATAGAACCTGTGCAGCCCCATCCTGCTCACAATACATCCAGTGGTAGGCTTTTGTGAGCATGGTAATGAAATTTAATGTTCCAGGAATGGAATGGGATTTCTTGAGTGAGTGACCCTTGGCTTCTCAAGAAGAATCCTGTTCCATGGATTAATAAGTTAACACCATTCCCAAAGTAATGAGAACTGTGCAGTCATGCTTGTGTTTGATGCCAAAAGTTGAGGATTTCAAACATGATGAGCAATTCTCATGGAATTTTGTATGACAATTATGCTACCAGAAACTACTTCAATGTCAAGTTTATAATTACACCCCTGTCATCATTATCAAGTTGGCATCTACCTGAAACACTGAGGTAAGAACACACTCCAATCAGTGTACTATATGTATTAAAATGTGCGCTGTGATTAAAATATTTGAAAATAATGTTGTTTCTGTGGGGAGATAGCAATCATCATAAACAGAAAATTATAATATTGGAATAACTTGACACATTATTATCATCTTCACTGACTGATGATAAATTACGAACCATTGAATGTACGACCTGGTATAATAGAACATAATGAATATGTCAATAAATCTTACCTTAAGTTTTTTTTGGGTGGGGGTGTCGAAATATACACATCAACAGAGTAAAAAGTGTAAAGAATGCTGTAGTTCACTGTTCTGTGAAATAAATAATTTTGTAAAGCAGTTGTCCTTTAGAAGAGGACTGTTGCTTATCTTACCAAGAAACGGAATCTGAAGGTTTTTTTTCATGGTCACAGTACCCAACCAGTACAAATGAGACAGAAGACACTGTTCTGTGTCCATGTTTTTGTCCACAGTTGTTTGTGTTAGTATATTTTATTGTTATACTTAATTCTTCAGATGTTCTGTTCTGGGAGTCATGCACACAGGTAGAAGATTAACAATAAAATGGATCTTACAAGAGCGAGGGTGTGCAACTGTGGACTAGATTAAAGTGCTGCATGTGAGGATCCAATGGCATGACCAAAGTAAAAAATGCACCTGCTCAAGAAGACCCTGTGCCATGAAGCTATTCAACTACTGCTTATTTGTTTTATGTATTGTCTTACTGGTAAAGCTAAAATAAAAGGCTGACTTGCTGAAGACAAGGGAAGTTTTTTATAATATTCCTGGTCCATAGCAGAGCAGCTGATTTATAAATACACCACAGCAAAAGAACAGAATATGTATGTAGCCTAGTCTCTGAATAATTTTATAGCAGAATGCTTTAATTAGTTTTAAATATAGGTGAAATAATCCAAAGGGTGGATTTTACTGATTTTGAAACTGCAGCACATGTAAACAGTAAAAGTCTAACATGCCATCCGAAATACTTAAAAATTTAAGTAATGAGTTTGATGACTAGACTGTTCTCTTTTTTCTACTGTATCTTAAACTTGATTTAACTGAAAGATATTTTCAATGGACATGAATGCTATGCTGAGAAACTTAATAATTCTGTTTTTGATACGCATAAAATTACACAGAACCAAAAAGTCAGAACAAAATACTAGACCTCATTTTCAAAATTATTCATAAACTTTCAAGAATTTGAGTGTCTTACTTCTGCACTATTTGAATCTAAATAAAGGGTTTTTCTTTGTCCATTTGCGTGTTAGATTAGTACTTACCGGATCTCCTCAACCTCCTCAGCACGTGCGGCAGCCTCACCTTCATACTTAGAGCGCCAGGTCTGCACTTCACCAATGGCACGGGTCAGCTGTCGCTCCAGGTCAAGGCGTGCTTCAGTTTCTTCCTCCAGCTGTACACGCACTGATTCAAGCTCAATCTCCACCTGGTGCAAGCTTGCCTCCAGAGTTGTGCGCCGCTGAAAAGATCATAAAACTTAATAATTACATGAATCCTGAAACTGCTTACTATCTGCCGCCCAGCTCCAATTCTGTTTTGTTTGTGTTTGTTATCTCATAATTAATGTGGAGATTCAGATAAAGGATGTTTAAATGACATATAGAGAATCACTTTATTACTTTAACACAGCTCCCAGTGTGTTTGTTGCTAGGTGACATTGACTGGATATTATGACCAAAACATCATATTCCACAAAAGTATGTATGCACAGTACTGAATACTGTACACATGATGAGATTAACTATGGGTATTTGGTGTTAGAGGGCATAATATGTGTGAGAAGGAATTAAGACACTTCTTATCTTTTTCAAGCTGGGTGCTTCTGAGTCAACATCACACTTGACAAAAATTGAATATTACTGTAGTGTACCACTGTACAAACAGAACTGCCATTCAGCCATTCCCACAAATTAATGGCATAAATGAACTCTTTCACACTGCATTTTAAGGTATAATGTGATGTGTTATATGTTGGAGACAGTGTGGCATGTTTGCTGATATGGTGCATTTTGTTTAGAAAGTATCTACCACAACAGCTTCATTTATAGCCACATTCATGTACATTTGTAGACTTCATGTCAGAGTTTTTTAATAAATGTTGGATTTGAAAGAATTTTGTTACATATATCGTCTGATTTTTTAATTTTGTCTGTGATTGATAGGATTTTTTTTTACCCTCTCATCATCCTCAAGCCTACGTCGGGCATCCTCAAGTTGTCCAGCAAGTTGGCTCTTCAGATAGGTGGAATTCTCCAAATTCACCTTCAGGTCCTGCACTTCCTTGGTTAGCTCAAGATTCTCCTGGAACATTCAACATCTATACATCAGATATCAATGTTTAAACGCAGACACCATTTAAGTGAGTAGCTTGATCCAAGTGTAGTGTAGTTGTCCTGTAGTTTTACACGGTGTCTAAACAAATTATTAAATTGGTGGACTGAACCAGAAATTTCTTCTTATAGATATTGATCCATGTGAATATAATCAATCCTCAACACACATAACACTACACTTCTTGCCTTTGGAGAATTTACTAGAGTTTAATTTAATAAAGAAATGTGTAAATTAAATTCACTGACATGAGGCAATGTCTTCCTTCATTGTTTTAGACATGAATAATAATATGTGTTGTAAAGAGCAGGGTGTCAACAAGACACATGGGCAAATGTACCCATACCAGTTGGTATTAATATGATGTCTTATTCATACTTGATTCTGTATCCTATCTATGGGCTCTTAAGCTGTACATGTAAGTCAGTGTAGGTCATTATGTAAAGTGTTTCTGAAACTAGATCAAACCAACAGAAATTTTTCATGTGCATTTAATATGAGGACTGTATACAAAATGTTATTAGAACTTATCAAATGCCAGGAATGTAACAGTTAATTTAGGCTCTTAATTTTATTTATTTATTGTTTCTTTGATACTGCGAGAATCTCGGGCATTATGGCATAGAAGGATGAGATGAATAATAATTTGAAAAGGAATCAAAAGGAAACAGTGGCCTAATTTGAGACACTATCCTGGCATTTGCCTGGAGGGGCTGACGAAATTCATGAAACGTTTCAGTCCTGGTCGAAATTCGAACCCTTACTTCTCCATCACTTGAATCAGAAGCTCTGGCATTTTAGCCATCTTGACTGGCTTGGGCTCTTAAGTAAATACCTTTTAAAATGAATTGCATTGGAAATTATGCATTGTAATGTTCATAAAAAAAAAGTCATATTCAGATCTCACAGAAGGCTGCCAGCGTTTTGTTATAGGTGAGCATGTATGTACCTGAGTCCTGTTCAAATGACACTCTTTATATACAACAAATCCTGCAAGTGCTTATTCCTTCTGTTGTTTCCAATCCAGTTTTTCATGTTATATTCTCAGCTAATATGGCATAATTATTTGTGTTAAATATTTTTGAATGGCAATTAAATGTATATATTTTGTTGTTGTAACACTGTTAACTGATTGATACGTGCAGATTTATGTATAAGCCTAGACACTTTTTTTTCCATGCACGTGGTCAACTCCTGGATAGCTGTCAATTAATAAATATAATTGAGTTCATGTTATATCATGTTTCTTATGGATTTAGAGAAGGCAAAACTGTAAATTTGTGAGAAATTTGGCGCTAGAAGACACTGTGTAGGCGACATTTTGGGGGTTCAATACACACTTGCTGGAGTGTAATTTTTTTACTGTTAATATATTGTCTTTTTTAGATTCTAAAGTACTTGGCATTTACAAACCTGTGACAGTCGTGTCTTGTGGGATGTAATGTCCACAATAGTACGGTTGAGTTCCTCAATCTTAATTGTCAGCTCTTGCACATGTACCTCTAACTTCTCGACATGCTTGAAGCTCAATAGCTGCAACAGGTAAAACCAGGTTTTTTTTCCTCTGCCAGTAGAGTACAGCAAATTAAGACGTGGTGGGGGGCACAGTTATTTTCCGCAAACTTTTGTGTAAAATACTCTAAAATATACATTATTAGTGAAGTGTGATTATGTATTATCAGTGCAAAATACAAAAAAAAAAAAGTGACACAAGCCTCTCTGTTAAAATTTTCATATCTGAGATGTCTGCACAAATCTGTTGTTTTGTGGGATTTTATGTTCCTAGCTCTAATGGTCCATTATTTATTGCTGCTGAACTGAAAGAGAAATTATGTTGCCTTCTTCTGGGATGTGATAAATTTTACTTCATAAAGCTGGCAGACTTGGCTTGCTGACATAGTGTGAGTCCATAGACATGTTTGTTTGCCCACAATATCTACCCAAAACCCTGGGTATACAGCTGGTGTTCACTTTATTGCCGTAAACATCAAATGTTGAATGAAACATGACTTAAAACTCTACACAACAACGGTATTTTGAACAATGACCATACTTTACAGACATTTAAGTCCAAGAATCAATGTGTATCAGATACCTAAAGGCAGTCATTTGTTTACCAGTCAGAGGAGAAATATGGATGAAACTAGTGGCTTCATTTTTTATCATGTAACAGATTATAATATATGTAATATAATAAATATGACCTGTATATGGAATAGTACTTTTAATAACAGAACAAGAGAAATTATCACAAAATTTTTTAAATTACAAGCCACTAAATTCCGGGGAATGAGAATCACAATCCCTGAAAAATGTGTTTGATGTCAAATAATAAAGAAAGACAGAGTAAACTATATACATAACCATACATAGTTCTTGTCAGCTGTTATTTCATTACTGCACACAGGAAGTAAAGTTTGCAGTTTATATCACTAGACTCACCTTCTCTTTAGTAACAGTCTCCACCTGAGCTAGAAGCTCATAAACCTCCTGTTGGAACTTTGCTTTCTCTTTCTCAGTTCTGCAAGCACAATAAACAGCCGTTATTTGCTGTGTTGTTGTCTTGAGACAGGGACAGAATGGAAATTGTTATATAAAATATGTGATACTGATTTAGTTGTTTCATGTTCTACTTCTAAAATTCAACAAAATTCAGTACATATAACAGCGAATAAAATAAGTCCATTCTGAAATAAATTCTAGAAGTGGATAGGGTAAATCAGATAATGATATAGAATGTATGCATAAGGAAATTGAACAAGTGGCTGAGATGTATTATAGGGTGCAATGTGGGACACCTATTTCACTTGGTTTTTAAAGTAATTTGAACCTTAATATTCATTTGTGTTATGCTATTTTATAAAGATGCCACAATCCAAATTGTAGCTCTAATATATAATTTCATATTTTACGAAATAAAACATTCCTTAACTTTCCCTTCCTGAACTCAACAGTTAGATGTAAAGATTAAATTTCTTCCTCCTGTCCTGCCGGGTTTTGAATGTCATAATTATCAGCATATGGTTACATTCATGGAGCAGTACTTTTGCTATGTCCATAGCATTTTTTTATTTTCGTCTATGGGTAAGAATGCATTCTAATGTTTGTGAAATATTGAATATTTGTAGAATCCTAGTCGACGGGCTGGCCGGAGTAACGGACGACTTATGGGAACAGGGGATCGTCGTTGTGAACAAATATGGGCCGACAGGGCAGCGCGATGTAAGTCAGTGAGGTTTACAGAGAAAGCTACTCCGATGCCTCGCAAGTCGTTTAAAAATAGGAATGCTTAGCCGTCTATTTTCACGGCGCCCCGACATGGTGTAGGATGTAACCACACTGGTTCGGCCCGTCACAGGTAACCGCTCTCCCGCTAACCGTGTCAGCAGGTCATCGCGGCGGTCGGGCCTTGTGTCAAAACATCGTCGGAAGCTCTACTTTTTCTTAAGTGACGCCTCACTCCGACCTCCAGCAACAGCAGTCGACGCCCGGAAACGAGGACTTCGGAACCCACATCCAGTTCCGAAGAAATTTTTTGAAAGCCCGAAATATTAATTTATTATGCGTCTGAATAATGTGCATATTACGGGAAGAAAATGTTCTTATTTGTCTGGATGGGTGCTAGATGGCGCTCTTAGGAACGGACATATCTACAAACACTTCTTTTAAACTACAGAGAAAGGAAGTAAGTGCTAATTAGCTAATTTGACATTCAGAGGACTGTGCATCGTGATATATTCTTGTAATAAAAACCAACGCGATGCACTATTTCTCACATTTATTTTGGGATAGAACTCTACATGTTTCGGACAGGTTTACTGTCCATAATCAGGAATCTTAATACTGTATTCACAGCGACTGGTATTTGTCATACTGGTTATGTTGAGTTCCATCCTAATCTCGCTAGCAGACAGTCAACATAACCAGTATGACAAATACCAGTTGCTGTGAATACAGTATTAAGACTCCTGATTATGTACAGTAAACATGTCCGAAACATGTAGAGTTCTATCCCAAAATAAATGTGAGAAATAGTGCATCGCGTTCGTTTTTATTATAAGAATGCAAATTGGCTATTTGCGAAAGTAAGTGATCAAAATATCAAAAGCACGGGAGCATAGAACAAAAGTTACGGGGTTCTGAGGGGAGCGGGGAGTTTAGATAACTCCGATGTGTATGTCTATTTAACAACAAAGAGATGTTTTGTTCCTGAAGAAGGGAACAAACTGATAAATAAAAACGATTCCGTAGCCAAATCCGACTTCAAATATCTTTGAGTGAAAAGATAATATTTCCATCAAGTCGTTTCCCTTAGAAATGAATACATTAATTTCCACAACGGTGCTTTAATTGAACTTTTTTGATATATGTATATATATGCATACAAATATATGCAT
>Ga0123352_10009836_pt1 | contig 14996 bp, 11 predicted proteins | sample TergutLab28metaG_FD_89700 | JGI IMG/M metagenome (GOLD analysis project Ga0123352, IMG submission 89700) | Labiotermes labralis P1 segment gut microbial communities from Petit-Saut dam, French Guiana - Lab288 P1 | ecosystem: Host-associated > Arthropoda: Insects > Digestive system > Gut ... | reverse complement strand
TTGGAACATCACACATAATACGGAAAGTACTGCAATGTGAAGCTTGAAGCCTGAGCGGTGGGGATCACCGCTGGCTCAAGAGAAGTACCAGGAAGAAATGCCTGTGACAGGAGACATACGTATTGTATAATAATAATAATAAATCAACAAAATTCTAGTCATGTCTCCAAAATTTGGACCCAGGACCTCCCTAATATAAAGCAGGTGTGAATATGCAGGTCCCACCCAGTGGTATTCCTACTTTGACTTAGCGGTGTGATTTGCGTGGTCAGAGGAACCTGAGAGAAATGCCAGTGGTAGCGAAGCTAATGGCAGGGTCTCCTGTGCTGGACAGGTCCTCCAGGTTGGGGGCTGGGCATGAGACTGACTTCACTCCGTAGAAAAAGTTTAAGCCCAGACAACCTCAAAGATGCCCAAGATGGGTCACAGAAGAATTGATGTGCATTGTGAGGAAGACCAGAGCCCAGAAGGGGCTGTACCATGATATGTGGATGTATGGAATATATATGTCTCTTGGATATTATGCTATGTTGACTGGTAAATAGTTGGCAGTCTTTCAAAGGACTGTACTGCCATTTTCAGGGTCAAGGACCATTTGATCCTGTTTAGGCACTCCTCTGAAACACTGGTAATTATTTACGAGTAAATAAGGCATAATACCCCCAAGACATGAAAGTTCATCAACTCCACTGGTACAAACTTGAACCTTTCATGATGCAAAAATGCTACCCCATGACCTGCAACATCCATTGTTTCATTAATGCTGATAATGTGAGTCACAAGGATATACAGCTGATTATTTATAGAGAGCAGCATCTGCAAGTGTTCTGTGTACAAACTCTTGCAGTTGTCAGAGTGCACCAACGCACATCCTGCAAATCTCAACACTGCAGACTGCACAATCACATATGAACTAACAGATCAAATAAGGCATAATGTTAACATCAAGATATCATCACTGAAACCAACTTACCAACACAAACGTCATATGCCAAACCACATATGTATATATCTGTTGCATTTTTTTCTTGCAGCTGTGAAACCAGTGAAGTTTCTGTCAGTTTCTTATTATCCCAAAAAACAGAGTAAGAATCAACTTCAGGATTTGTTCCCTTGTACACCTTGATAGAGTTTTCCACAATCTGCAATTCCAAACAATTGCAAGTTACTCTTTATATTAAAAACAGAAGAATTCCTTAGATACGAGAAAATTTCCAACTCCTTTGTTGACTTTAACCACATCTGGTGCATGTGATGTACAATCCTAGCTGGGGCATCCCTATAATTATTAGTGAAATTATACCCAATTTTGTAAAAGTCCTACAGAATACTGCATTCTATAAAAAAATGAAATCCAGCCTGGAAGAAACCACAATAAACTTTACTTTCTGTACAACTGCCACCACCCCCTGGCACCGTGGTGTCTGTGGAGGCATTATCTACACCCACACGATCGATGCGTATTCTCTTAAAAGATTATCACGAAAATAACTTTATGATGGAGCAATAACGACCATTTTTAGAAGGTTAAAAATTCTGATTAGGGGTAAGTACAGTTCAATTTGCCAAGAAGGTGTATGGGTAACTGGTACTGAAAATACTACAGTAAACATGCCTTCAAATCCTTGTGTAGTTCTGCTCCCCATGAGTCTTGCACACAATGCCTTGGCCACAGTCGCTGCTTCATGAGGGGTGGGCCTTCAAAGATAACTGTGTCATATGTTTTTGCTTCCTCAGCACTCACCTGATACAGTAAGAACAAGTCAAGTTACCAAAATTAATGTTATACAGTTAATGATACACTGTCCTTACATCAATTACTATACGTGTCTTCCATGATGCCCGTAACATTAACGCACACTTTGTGCTGGCTGTGTCTGTTTATCTATCAAGCTTTCATCTGGAGAACCGGAGGGCAAATTCAGATACAATCTTGTACAAATATTATGCCACTGAAGACCGCATCATACTCATATCTTTCAACATCCTACAATTGGTGACAGAAACATGACAAACAAAAGACGGGGTATATTTACCATGTAACACTAAGCCTATAAAATGTCTAGCACTTTAATACTTTCAAATCTCTATTCTATTCAACACTGTGCATGTTCTTGAATGCAAAGACTCACTGTAACATAATCTGCCACACAAGACTTACTGGGCTAGATGAATGCACTTTGCGCTGTGGAAGATTGTCAATGAAAGACACATGGTCACTAGGATGCCAATCCAGTGAGTAGAAGACTGTGTCAAATGCCACTGTCTCAAGCAGTCTGTTTATTGGCTCAACAACCTAAAATGAAACACAAAACCCTTCAATTTGTTACCAACTAAAAACAAAGATTTCTTCCTTTCAGGAATTATGTATTGTAAAAGAAAATACTCCAGTATGTTAAGATAATTCTGTAACATATTATTATTATTTAAAGATGAGGGGTTGTTAGGTGGACATCACACCAGAAAATGGAGGATGACCCCTTGTCATCTGCTTGAAACTCTCTTTATTTTCCAAAACTGCAGCTATAAAGGCCATCTCCTCTGTGCACAGTGTGACAATTGCATGCCATGGTGGCAAGGAAACCACTCAATGTATGATGCTGTAGAGAGGGGTCATGTGGCTCAGGAAAAGGGACCAGTGGTGGGTTCTTGTGATCACACGATGACACTGCAGGTTACACAAATGCCAAGAAATTTCTTGACTAGCTAAGTGCTACTACATTGTCCTCAAGGATTCTGATCTGCACATCAGTTAGATTCAATGGATCACTCATTTAACAAGCCACGATAATCTGAATGAATCTGAAAATTAGTCTCTTGAAGACTCTTTTGAAAGTTCGGTCATGTGGAAAGGCTATGCTAAGCTGCTGTTGAAAGTAACGCAATTTACCAAAGATATTACCAAGATTATGCATTTACTACATGAACATAAGGCAGGAAAACAACATTTTTATTTAATCCATGGATACTATGGCCTACTTAATGGAAAAAATGTACATGTTCTGTCACAATAATGAATGAATATGCTGCTAATAACACACATTTATTACAAAGTACAGTACATACCTGAAACTGTGACCTGATAACTGATTCAAGGTCATTTGTCACATTTATAAAGATAAAAACCCCTGAATACACAACTGTCATCACACCATGTGATGGATATTGATTTAAAGGCTACAAGTGTGACCCATGACCTTCAAAAATCAAGGTAGCAGCTCCACTATGAAACACAATTAATTAACGCATCGCAGACAGAAAATCAATGTACTGATATACAAGCAGGAAAAGCCTCTGCGGACTGTAATGTTGTATAATCTCCACACACCCACCAGCAGACACAGAATAGATTATAACAAGTAACATACTACACAAGATGTGACAGCACAACCAGAAATCATTACAACAGCACATGCACCTGCAGTTCATAATTTTTAGTCACACTGTATCATATAATAAATGTATTTGTGTATGTGTTGATGGCTGCATGAACAATAAATGACCATTTCAATGACCCCAATATTTATCAAGAGAAGTGAAGGTGAGTGTTTGCAAAACATTTTCATTCCTGCCACAGCCACTTCACAAACTCTCCACACACGAAACTACAGTAACACTCTTTTACTCATAACTGTCCAATGACACTGCAACAACTGAATGTTTAGATACAGTTATCACTTACTATAAATCTGAAAAGGAGTGGAAGTTGTCAAAGCCTACTTCAAGGCAACAGTCATATTTATACTGGGTCAACTGTAATAAACCAAGAAGAAACTCAGTTTTGCTACTCAGCTTCTGGGCTTAGGTAAGTGGTACACTGAGCATTATGTGAAATAAGATGGCTAACTTACCTCTGCTCCATTCTGTCTTGCAGAACAATGGCTGATGTTCAGTGTGCCAGATATAAAGTCGTTCTGGACATCAACAACCAGAAACATGCTAACCGGACGGACAATCTGCAAACGGATCAACAAAATGCATTCATCCACCTTAGAAGAAATACCCTTTCTGCTTTGGGATTAACAAGAAGATAGGAAATGGGTGCACAGTGTTTGCTCCCTTGTAGTTTATGGTAGTTACTAAGGCTGTATAGTGTCAATGGCAGGATGAATGATGATAAAAAAAATTCTTAACTTTAGCCCTAGAATTATGTAAGTGATCAAGCTTCATGCCCCGACAGCGTTACACCTGATACTCATTGGCTAAGAGGCCGGGTATGCCCTTGAGCCGGTTTGCATGTGCCTGTGAAGAGAAAATTCTCTGCTCCTCCTGGCAGTCAAACCCATATTCCCCACTTTTTCAGCTCTTAGCTTAGGTAGTATTTTGAAACACATGGCTCCACCTGAACAAAACACAGGCTGCTAGAAGATTAGGGTATTCTCAGATGTGACACCTTGCAGTCTAATACAGAGGTTTTAAATTTTGGAGGAACCTACTGCCCCCATTCTCGTCTACCTGGAGACACATGCGTGATGCTGGTACCTGACTATAGAAGAACACGGCATGACACTGCAGAAGACCGTCATGTTAAGCTGTTACAGCTGTGAGAATCTCAGATCTCAGAATGTACCCTGCAGTACTGAAGGTTCACACCGTGTGCTGGTTCATGCCTTCCACACAAATTTTCTTCCTGACAGTTACACTAAAAAATTTCAGAGTAAGCTGTCTCCAGTGGCCAAGCAGTCTAAGGCGTCAGTCTGCAGCCGCTCTTTTGCTGGGACTGCGGATTCGAATCCTGACGTGGGCGTGATTTTTGGTGTTGTGTGTTTCACAGGTAGAAGTCTCTGCGACGGGCTGATCACTTGCCCAGAGGAGTCCTACTGAGTGTGTGTGTGTGTGTCAGTGTCATTTAGTGTGATCAAGTGCAACAATAACTCTCTACACACAAAATGAGTAGGTATACAGAGACCAGACTAAGAAAGAAAGAAAATATCAAGAGTAGGCCTATGTGAGTGTAACCAGTGACAGGCAAATAGACCCAGGTTTATAGGGCCTGAAATTGCATACTTTTACATCAATGCTTGTTTTAGCACTTTTTTTTTGCCTGTAAACACTTCTTTTTGGGTTTCGTCTGTATCTCTCTGTAGGCTACACTAAGTAATTTGGAATGCTACTTAACATCTGCAACAATTACTCAAAGAATTTCGCACTGTACCCCCTGCATCAATGGTTCACACTAAGCCTTTGCTTTTCTGAGATACAGTATCACCTTTCGAAATTCAAAAATCAAAGAGCATACTTATCATCATTCAGCTGACATCAAGAGCCACTTATCAGATGGTACTACTGCACAGTCGAACTGCATACTGAGATCTGCGTTCTCTGGAGGGTTTTACGCAGCGCAGAATGGTTGTTTATTACCGACGTTTCGGGACAACCTATCGGTCTCATCTCCAAAGGACTGCCCTTGAAGATAGAACCGACAGGTCCTCCCGAAACGTCGGCAAGAAACTACCAACCTACTCTGCGTAAAATCCCAAAAGAGGGCAGATCTCATTTACATCGAGGCGGAAGCCTAAAATCACGCATCGGACTGCAAACTGTTGACTAGCATATCATTAAATTTGAAAAGAGGGAAGCAAATAATGACACAAGCAATAAGGCCATGGTAATTTCAACTGATCTGACAACTTCTAGGAGTTGAATAGTGTATAGGTTATTCATCCACATAAAACTAAATTTTCGAAATGTGACTTGCAAAACACACATGGCATATAACAAAAAAGGATACAATGTTAGGCCATTATCAAAAAACAATTTTGTAATGGTTGTGTACTAACAACAGTAACTGCTATCCATAAATATAATACTCAACTTCAAATCTGAATTGCAAAAACGGCCTGACAAATAACTACAACCAAATACCCATGTGTAAAAAGGGAAAGGATACAAGTTCAAGCCTTTTTAAACGACTTAGTAACAGGTACGACGTACTTAGAGAAAAGTGCTACAGTACACACACACACACACACAAAGTACTTAAATTGAGATTTAAAATACAAAAGGGGCCCGACAAAGACAAGTGTCAATAACACTAAAACTGATTACGTAATTACTGACAAGCACACGTTAACTAGGTTAAGAAAGTCACTGATGAGGCCGTATATCCCGATATATACCAGCAGGGACACACGAAATCATGCCCGTTTCGAAATTCTAACCGGCTACCTCCGGCATACAAGTCTGAGCTTTATCGCCATGCTAACCTGCTCAGTATAGCCATCCTTCATGTCCCTTATCAGTTCCCTTAGAGCAGACCTACTGAGACCCAATACTGTAACAAATAAACGCACTTTCGCAGGTACACATGTGCCAATTTAAGAGCCCATAACGGTAGTGCTTAATGCCTGAATATCCGACATCCTTTTTCTATGGGTGCTACTTGAAAACTCTGTCAATCGCTAAACTTACATAGCGTCGGATATGAATAAATGAGTACGGGGTATTGGTGAAGAAAACCGACAAGCTCGGAGGGAAACGTTTCCACGTGACACTGTCCATCATAAATCCCACGTGTACTGGTCTGGGTTTGAACCCGGGGCTCCGCTGTGGTCAAGACGGCGACTGACCGCTTGAACCATGCCACGGTTCCGAAGTCCACTCACGACACAGCGTAACCTCATGGGTAGATTAGAAGTTTCGGCACTGTGAACGGCAAATTCAGCCGAACTGGAAGTTACGGGTTACGTAGACGTGATGGTAAAACCGGTCACGGAGGATACTGTTGGCCAATGACAGCCAGGGATGGGGACAGGTTTGGGCCAAAACGGACGAGTGGGGAAGGGTAAACTCTGCTGGGGCAAATACTCCGGCACATAATGGGCACTGAAAAAAAATGTTAGCAAAATAATAATGGACGGTTAATTTAAGCTATACACAACACGTGACGGTATCGAAACGGAAACAAGACAATGTACGTATAACGTAACAATAAGGCGCGTTCGTGCAACCATTGTTGCAGTGGAAAAGCAATGACTATTCTGAGTGTGTGTCTGTAGTCGTGGTTATCCTGCATGTAATGCGCATGCGCCATGTTGTCATCTGCGGCATATTCGGCCCTACCACATTTTTCCATATAATCTCATAAACCGCACGATTTTCGAAAAAAAAAAAGTTATTGAATATAAAATGCGTGTTGCGATTTTCTCTACAACTTTTGTTCGAAACATTTATCTTTCTAAGACGAATTCTGCGAGATATGATCAATGGCCTTCATGTACAGTACCCGTTATTCTTGTCAGCCTTTCAATAAACTTGGAATTTTCTCGACAGATTTTCGAATACTCAAATATCAAATTTCATATTTCATGGAAATCCGTCCAGTGGGAGCCGAGCTGTTCCATACGGGTGGACGGACGGACAGTCATGACGAAGCTAACAGTCGCTTTTCGCAATTCTGCTAACGCGCCTCACAACAACACACGAGATGTTTTCTTCCACAGAATTAAACAAATTCAGTCGAAACTGAACAAACCTATGAATATTATATTATACAGTTTCCGCGCAACTGGCAATATACAGGTAAGACTTACTCCAACTTACTGCACTGGTATATAAACGTCATTACAACATGCTTCGGCTGAAACACGTAGCCATCATCAGGGAAAGCACACAAAGTTCGTGTTTAGTTACGAATATATAACATGGTCCCAGGTTAAGATAAAATGTACATTCCAGAGTAAATTACAGCACCTTCGTATGAAGTACGCAATCATGCATAACATGTTTACTATAAAAATATACAACTCAATATATGACATTTATGTGTTCTCCCTCTTGGAATAATCTGTATATTTTTATTTTGATATATACCAGTGCAATAAGTTGGAAAATCTTATCTATATAAAGCCAGAGATCTTTGTTCGTTAGGGATAATGCCTTCCGTCACTGGATGTTTGCTGCCCACCGTTACAAGACCGCTTTGTGGCCACATCTTCAAAGGCAACATGCCCAATAACGCTAGCGGTCTCGAAGTGTTGGGCAACAAATATCAAGTGAAGAGGCGCAATATAGAAGAAAGACGCACAGCTTCGAAGTCCTGGAAACTCATCACAACAAACCCAACAGCGTATGATGTAATACACGCAGCTGAAATACGTAATCAATAACTGGCGAAAGCACCACAGAGAACTCCCTAGAAGTGTCTAATATTAGAGTGCAGTAGCATACTATGTGATGGGAAAGTCTGACCAAAAATAAACGCGAACTTCGTATAACAAATTGGCTGTCGTAATCCGATAGCGCGGGGTGCAGAGGTGTGATGAGAAAGGCTTGATGCCGACCGGTCGATATGACAACTGCAGGTCTACTTTACATTTAGCGCCTGGTACAAACAATCTACTATCGTGAGTGCTTAGCACGAAATGCGGAAATTTGGCAGTTTCCTCTGACTGTAATGCGACATGCCATCGGAAACAAATGACGCAGTCCTTGCAAGTAAACGACCTTCAACCATACACCTGCAATGGAAGTACAACATTCACCAACGCTTTCGCCTGCAGTGTCACTTCCTTCTTGTGTACGTGCCATATTAGATGTCCAGGTCTGCGCTCTTTTGGGAATTTACGCAGCGTAGAATGGTAGTTTCTTACAGACTTTTTGGGACAACCTATTGGTGCCATCTTCAAGGGTCCAGCAGTCGAAGAGAGAAGACTGACTGACCCTTGACATTTTTCTTCGTGGACTGCTGGGCCCTTGAAAGGTGTGCCGATGTTGTCCCGAAACGTCGGTAAGAAACTACCAGTCTACATTGCGCAGAATCCCTAAAAGAGTGCATACCCCATTTACGCTACAGCGAAATTCTGAAATCACACTTGTTAGGTGTTATTTACGAAATAAATACCAACCTATCTTGTTTTCAAACAAGCACATTCTATGCTGCCATACGAATATTCAACAGTTCACCACCCACTGTGACAATCCTCAAGCATGACAAGGCAAAATTTAAAGCAGCCTTAAGAAAATACCTAGATAAATACTGCTTTTACTCTGTAGATGAATCTTTCATGTGTAAAGATGATTTATAACACTGTTTTTGTAAAATGTTTGTATTATTTACACTGTAAATTTGTGTGTGTATATATATATATATATATATATGTGTGTGTGTGTGTGTGTGTGTATTCATGAACTGTACCACATCTTTATAACACACTAATGGATCCATGGAATGAATGAATGAATGAATGAATGTATGTATGCATGCATGTATGTATGGATGGATGTACGTATGCATGCATGTTATGTATGTATGGATGTACGTATGTATGTAGGTATGTATGTATGCATGCATGTATGTATGTATGTCTGTAAATGTATATGTATGTGTTTAAGAGAACACCTAATATGGAGACTGTATCTGTGACTTGGCATCAGTGACTAAACCGGTTGTACGATTTTCACGAAATTTGGTACAGGAGCCCTTGACAAAAACTTGTCCAGCAAGTGTGAGTTTAATGAAAATTGGCGAAGTGACAGTCACAAATAAATACCTATCCATAATATCTGCATTTCTTGGCCGCTTTTCACTAAATTCGGTGCAGAAGAACCCTATTCTCAAACGACCTCAGTCTATGTTCCTCCCCAAGGTGGGAGGCGAAGCTTTAATCTCTTCATCCTCAGAGACACACACTTAATACTGGCCTAGGCACTACAATGACTGAGCTATCATGGCTCAAGTTCACACAGTGTCATAAAAACTGCTCAGTTAGCTCAGGATATGATTCATTTAATAATGGCACTCGTAAACATGGTGCACATCACGCCCCAGAAAAACAGGATTTCTTGAACAGATATATGACTGTAAACTGCAGCAGGAAGTAACAGTCAATTAACACCTACAATTTATTGTCACTACTTACTGTTCACTACAACATGTTTAGTCCAACTTGGCCATCTTCAGGTACACAAAAAATACCTGCAAGGTTTATGGCAACATTAAGTTCTTCAAAAAAGATCTCACTAATTTTTATAAAATAGATAATAAAACTTAATGTTGCAATAAACCTGGCAAGTATTTTGCATATTTTTTGTATTACCTGAAGATGGCAAAGTTGGACAAAACATGATGTAATGTACAATAAAGAGCGACAATAAATTTTAGTTGTGAATTGATGATTATTATTTTTAATTCAGCTGATATGTTATCACAATGGGATGTTCAGAATTGAGGTTCCAAAATGTAGGCATTACACCATGAAGCAGACATTTCACCATGCTATGTCCATGATACTCAGATGTGTTTAATTCAGGTCACATGAATGAGGCTGCAGGTTCTCACAATGTCACATCCAGATGACACCTCTTCGGGGACGTGACACTGCGGAGTCTTGTAGACGTGTAAATACCATAAAGTCAGCACATATATACCAGCCTACACATCCAACGCACTCAATAAGTGGTTATATTATATTCCAGCAATATGAAATTTGTCCTACCAAGGGATAAAACTCCTTGCAAAGTGTTCATACTAAAACTGTGTCTTGCAGCATTCAAAGTGAGGAATATCTATGAAAAACTGTATCAATAATGAGATAATTTTGAAACATTTAAACTTCATGAAATTTATGAATGTGGTTTTCTGGATCATGGCAAGCTGTTAGGTAGATAAGTACTATTAGTTGGAAGGAACTGCCTCTGACTTCAAGGCACCAAAATACACAGCATAATTCACGCGCATGGCCATCATAACCAAAAATATTATTTCTAAAGCACGTTATCTGTGAATGGCAGCCTTCTGCTTAATGCCCGTACTCAGTGCTGGAATTTTATCCCTGGAAGATCAAAGTCCTCACCTTAAGATGGAGGGGGCACATTCTTCAGCAACACCTGTAAAATTCTACCATGCTATGTGGTGTCACATCACACAAAATGGTGATCTTCAATCACCATCATCAGAACCTCAAATACCCCACCCTGACCCTTGGCTAACAGGAACATCAGGTGAGCTTTCGGGTTACATTTTCTAATGCCAAACATAATAAGTATTTTTGTTGATGATTTGAACAGGGATCCAACATTCCCTTTACTTAGTGTAAGGATAGAGTGGCCACAGCTTGATGATAGCCACTCATCTAAATGTCCTTCGTTGTATCATCAGTAGCATCAATTTTACATTGCATAACTGCGAACAGACTTAAGTCAGGCCTTGGGTTAGACTGACGTAAGCAGATCCCTAATATAGTACTTCTGTTTGTTATGGAATTTATATACTCAAACTCACAAATACATTTAGAAAAATATTAACAGTATAACTTACACAATGTGTACATGCAATCTTACCTTCTTAATCCAATTATTCCAGCAGAAAGCAAACTCTTCCCTGTCTATCAGTCCATCCTAAAGATGAGTAAAAAATAAACAAGTCTTATCAGTCCACTATAGAGATAAAGGCAAAAATAAACAAACCACTTGCATAAGAGAAACATGTTCCTAATATATTCCTCTCAGCAAAAGAATAAATAAATAAGTTAATCAAACACTATCAACATACCTTGTTTCTGTCAAAAACCGAGAACACATCTTGTAGTTTCTTGGATTCCATACAATATATCTTCCCTTTGTCATTTCGAAACAGTGCTCGACAAACTAAGTTAAACTCATTCAAGTCCAAGAATCCATCACTGAAAACACATATAATATGTTTTGAAGTATAACTTTATTTGTTTTGGAACCTGGAATAGCTCAGTCAGTATAGTGGCTAAGCTTCTACTAGCTGGATGGTGTGAGGTTCAAATCCTGGCATTGGGAAGACATTTTTCTCTTTTCCAAAAGTCCAGACATGCTCCATGGCCCACCCATCCTCCCATTCAATGGGCACCAGGGTTGATTCCCGGACGTTAAGGCCACTCACCTCCACCTAGTGCCGAGGCTAAGAGTGAGTAGAACAATACCTCTACTCCCCCTTTATACCTTCATGGTCAGGTCAAGGAAAAATTTATCTGTCAAGTTTATTTACTCATGGTTTGTATGATTACATCGTCATTTGGCTACAGGAGGCAGTAGGACACAATAAACAGACAACATAGTTTTATTCTAGAAAATTCTAAAAAATAAAAAATAAAAATAAAAGAGGAGATACCCCGACAAAAATACGTTAATTTACGCAGCACATAACAAGTTGTACCCACTACAATACGATCGGCTTATATAAGGGATTCTTCAGATCCAACCACCCCCGGATCTCCCCTTTATAGGTAATGAACTCCGTTTTATACGTCTTCTTTCTCAATTTTCAAAGACAATGCCTAACATTTTTAGGCACGTTCATAATATTGCGAAAACTGCCTATTACGTTCGTCACGTCTGGCTGTCCACCCGTCAACCCATCTGTCAGCATGAAACTTTTCGACTACCACTTGCCGAATTTTTATTATATTTTATGATTTTTTGAAAATCTGTTGAGAAATGTCAAGTTTCATTTAAATCTTACAAGAATAACGTAACGAGTACTTAACATTAAAACCTACGTAAATCTATGATAATATTGCACTGAATTCTTCTTAGAATAAGAAATGTTTCAAGAAAAAGTTGTAGAGGAAATAAAAACACACACTTCACGTCCAGTACTCTTTTTCGAAAACTGTGCCTTTTATGTGATAACATGGAAAAATACGGTAGAACCGACAGGCCATAGAAAAGACCCAGAAAAGATGGTATTTGCATGCCGGATACCTAAGACAAGAATATAGACACACACTTGTAATGCTTAATACTTATTGCTCTTCCATCGCAACAACTGTTACACTAACATGCCTCAATGTTTCGTTACACGTACACTGCTTATCTTTTTTTTTTATTATTAATTTATTATGCATTCTGTCAATCCATTTACAAGGTCAAACAACCTATAGGATATAGAGTTTGTCATATTGCTAGTGTGATATGTACATAAGGTAATTAAATAATAAGGTATGTCTTACAGTAAATTCTAAAAGTACAAGAAATAATAACACAAGATATTTAGATTCTAAAAACACAAGAAGACATAAGAAGCTTAAGGGCCCTGTTCCAGTGCCCTCATATGAGTATAGTATATCATCTGTTTGACTGCATGCACAAAAGATATGATACCCTTAAATCTTCTCTGGACCATAATGATGTCGCAATTTAATAGTAATGTAATCTGTAGAGTTTGCTTATTATCCATCAAAACAATTTACATTACATTGTTCGTACATGGCTACTGTAACTAAATACTGCATTATACAAGACATCTTAATCGAATTATGGTTCAATGTTTTTTACTAACATAACACCGTACATGAACACAGCAGATGTGAAAAAAATAGGTATAAATTTTCACTAATATTACATGGGTAGATGTACCATGATCTACTATAACAGTGTTAAGAGGTCGTTTTATGTATAAAAGTTACCGGTGATGTTAGTACTTACTGTTTTGTTAACTCATGCGTTTTCTTACACTTTCATACGACGTTACGCGTATAAATAGTTATTGCCAAGACTGTACGCCAAGCAGACATTCCATGATGTTGTGTGATGTCACTTTCCGAATAGCTCATAAGAGTACAAGTCCTATGTCAATATTCAGCAAACGTGTACTTTTCATTTCCTTACCCGTCCTTATCGAATGCGGTGAAACATGCATCCATGTCACAGTTCTTTTCCGTGTTGTATTGATCAAACCAATCTTCTACCGGCGTCACATCGCAACTGCCACTATTCTCTTCTTCCATCCTCGGTTCTCTACGTCGCCACAATACCGCGTCTTTTATCTCTCCGAATCACCTGACCAACACATCAGTGCAGCCAATACTAAACAAATAACTACGCTACTGAATGTGTATTCGTAAACAGTGTGTGCGAGTGACGTATGTAATTCATTAGTTATGAAATGAGCTGTGGTTTGGATCAAATTTGAAGGTTAGGTTAAGGCCGGCAACTGTTGAGGTTATCTCATATGAATGATACACTTTATACTCAAACTCCAGTTATTCAATCATCAGTGCTGCCAGTACCAAGAAAATAACTACGCTATTGAAAATATATTCCTAAACAGGAGTTGTACAGTTATTTACACTTGTAGGTTCTTGGTGGCAGTATTTCCTACTTTTTTTTTTCTCTCTGTGCGTTCTGTGTACCTGAGCATAAAATTTAATTTAGAATAGGGTATGGGTATACGTTCAAGGCACGAATGAAACTGCATAATTTTCACCCAAGAAAACTACACTATTGTATTGAATATATCATGCAATACAGGCCTCACTTGTCTGAGTTTTATTTGCAACATTGTGTTTAAAATGAACAAAGAAACTCAGCAATGAGTCATGCATCATGGTATCTCTGACTGGGCTTCACACTAAATTGTGGAGTGTCCTATATGATTATAGGCAACATTCCTTCGTCCCAGCCAACATCATATATGCTCAGGAATCTATTACCAACAATTTAAATTTCATGGATATTTCTTTTACGTGCTAGATTTGTGGCATCAAGATTTTGCTCTTCTGGAATACAGTGCAATGTCATTTGTTACATACTAAACTACGAGGGTCGTACCGAAAGTCATGAGCAACCATTTTTTGCAATCAAACCGGAAACAGCAGACAAAGGAGAGTACGGTGGTAGATGGAACCAGCTGTTGTATTATCCTCGAGTGTCTCGTGACGTCAATAGCTTGCATCACGTGACCAGTATCACTCCTAACAAAATGGCCGACAATGGTATGTCGTTTCGCCAGCTTGCCGTCATCGAATTTCTCGTTAAAGAGGAAATCCCTGCTGCCGAAATTCACCAGAGACTTCAGCGTTCTTATGGAAGTGTGTGCATGGGTGCGAACAGTGTTCGAAGATGGGTGAAACATTTTAAAGATGGGAACACGAGCATCCAAGATCAGCCTCGGAGCGGTCGCCCTCGAACAGACTCAACTGAACGCAACAAGGAGAGAGTGGATGAGATCATTCAAGACGACAGGCGTGTGACTGTGGACACAATAGCCCGAACACTTGGATTAGGGCATAATGCAGTACAGGAGA
>Ga0123352_10009830_pt1 | contig 15000 bp, 10 predicted proteins | sample TergutLab28metaG_FD_89700 | JGI IMG/M metagenome (GOLD analysis project Ga0123352, IMG submission 89700) | Labiotermes labralis P1 segment gut microbial communities from Petit-Saut dam, French Guiana - Lab288 P1 | ecosystem: Host-associated > Arthropoda: Insects > Digestive system > Gut ... | reverse complement strand
GCTCAATACTTGCACCATTATTGTTTCTAATATATATAAATGACCTATCCAAAAATGTATCTGATAAATCTATCCCAATCCTCTTTGCAGATGATACAAGCTTCATTTTAACAAGTTATGATAATAGCGAACTAAGATGCAAGGCTAACGAAGTATTTAATATAATAAACTAATGGTTTTATAGCAACTTATTAATGTTAAATTATACCAAAACATATTTCTTGCAATTTCAAGCTAAAGCAAATAATGGAAATACACACGTTACACATCAATGAAACCACTGCAACCGTAAAAAGTATAAAATTCCTAGGATTAACCGTTGACACTTGTTTAAACTGGAAGAACCATATTAGTGATGTAAAAACTAGATTAAATAAGGCCTGTTATGCCATCAGGTCAATCAAACCCTTCATGTCATTGACAATACTGAAAAGTACGCATTACTCGTACGCACACTCTATTATGTCTTATGGACTCATATTTTGGGGAAATTCTACTCATAGTGATGATATATTCAGGATCCAAAAAAGAATAATTAGAATAATCACCAACTCCAATAGGAATGCATCATGTAGAGAACTATTTAAAAAACTGAATATTCTTCCACTACAGTCACAATATATATACTCAATACTTTATTCATTATAAAAAATAAAGATCAGTTTCCTTTAAACTCAAATACGCATACAATTAACACAAGACACAAAAACAACATACATGTACCTTCTGCTAACTTAGCAATGTATCAAAAGGGTGTCAATTACTCAGGAGTTAAGATTTTCAATCATTTACCAACAACCATTCAAAATGTATCGGACAATAAAGGAAAATTCCTAACTGCACTAAAAAAGTTCCTCCTGATCAACTCATTTTACAGTTTGGAGGAATATTATAATACATAAAAAACCAATAATCTCATTTTATTATTATCACACCTAAGATTATACTAAAATTAATCAACTAAATTATTTTCAATATTGGCAACCGAGAAATTATTGTAAACGTCCTAAGTACATACACTTATTAATGGCAATGCTCTACACTGCCATTTAGATCTGATTAAGTCTCATAACTAACTTATCATACTTAACTTAATTATAATCAACACCACTGATAGTAAGCTGATGCTTAAGGCCCAAACCTAGGCACTTATCCTATTGCTTATATTATTTGTAATACCACATTTTGTAACAATGGTATATGTTTTATCTATTATGTATAAATGACTAGTTCCATATCAGTATGATTTACGGAATGTGAAATGAATGAATGAATTATATACCACAACAGTCCATGTAAACCCTCTCCCAGAAGTAAAATTATGAGAAAATTTTCACTACTAAAACTGCTTGCTTCTGTGCCCTTCCCAGCTCAACAGTTGTAATCATCACCCTTGAACTATTCAGATGTGGAAAGTATCTAAAAATTTAAGAAATGGAAGCATTAGATTTTCTGTAAATTGTATGTAGATGTCCTGTTGCATTTGTAAATGGAACTAATATTAGTAAGTTGCAAAAATTGACAGGAAAATGTACTAGTACCATTTACCTATATGCAGGATGCACAAGACATAATGTAGTATATGTGATGTCAGTTCTATACTGTAAAAGGATGTATACAGATGCTTAAATGTTTAATTTCCTATTTATTGTACAGGTAACTCTTCTGCAAAGTATCATTTTTTCCCCTCTATTGTAACTGGGTGACTAGCCTTTAATCAAGTAAATTTTATCACATGTAATACAAATGCATAAGAATATGAAAGAGTGATATGTACAACATTATGGAGGAAGAAACTGAGGAGGAGGAGGTCTGGGAAGGCAGAGGTAGGGACAGAAACTTCTTTGTGGGATGGCACATAAAAAGTTTAACCATCTAAGAAGAAGAATAAAAAAGGGATCTAAAATGTCACTTTCATGTTTTCCCTGAATTTTTTTCATATTTTTCCTGAATATCAACTGATATTCTGCCACCCTTTGGGCTCTGCAGCCTGGGGTGGCTGCAACAAGACTGTCACTCTCATTGGCTGCTGTTCGTGTCATCCCTTCTTGTATCATAAACGATATGCTGCATTTAGCACTGTAGATTTTCCCTCCACATGATATTTCTGAAATATTCTGTAAGCACCTTCCTGCTTCTCCACGTTGTATAATACAGTATTGTCTGCAGATTATATGTATGGGCCATACAGACATTTCTTAACAGCCTGAGGAGAATTTAGTGAATTATGTCATTACGAGAGTGTTAAGTTTTACAGTGTTAATAGTTTTTTTATTGATTTTTCAGTCAATCAGAGCAGAATTCAAGGCAATATCAGCATCAGCAGAGTTGGGGCCCTTCTGGAGGCAATGGTGGCCCTACTCAGTCGCGATCTTTCAGAGTCCTTCAGAAAATAACCGACACAGATAATACAGAAGGCAAGTGAGAGTGATTAGATTTCTGCCTTTAAATGTAAATGTTCAAGGTTTAATTAAAACTGTCAGATTCTGACAAGTACTGGAACTTGTAAAGTTTCATGGTTAACCCTTCGAAGTACAGTAGCTATGTTACTGCCTATAAACAGCTGAAACTTATGAAACTCTGCAGTGTATTCACAATATGATTTTTCTGTCTTCTGTACATTTCTCAGAACAAGTGGTGATTATCTGCCTACACTGAATTAAGAGGGGGTTATGCATAATGAAAGTGCACTGAGCTTACTGTGAGTTAACAACTAAATTGCATATATTGTTTAGACAAATTTTATGCTTCAAAGTGGTGTTTAGTTTGATAGATGACCAAACAAATTAGGAGATGAGTGATGAGAGTAGTGTGTATGGAAGTGTTAGTTGTACCCCTTCAGGTCCAAATATCTAAAGAAAATGGCTTTGCATTTTCATTTAATTGCATGTTAGGCTCCTTTAGTTTTGAAGTATCGAGTGTCTTATTATGAAATAATTCTGATAGTTTGCTTAGTTTGTTTGGTGAATAAAAACAGTGTCCTTCACGGTTGACTATTCAAAAAATGTTTACCACTTAATAAGTGGAAAATAAAAATCCCTGGGTGCACACCCTAATGAAATGTGCTGTGCACACTTATTTGAGTGATCTGCTAATTTATTAATCACTGGGATTTCACTGAATGCTACTTGTGGGTAATTGTGCTTATAAGAGGTGACAATGTTCCCTGGTATCATTAGGTTAACATTTGCCTCTACAGTCCCACAGGCTAGAAAAAGAACAGGTGCACAAGGGATGGTACTTTTGTTTTGAGGAACATAAAAGTAAAAGAAGTTTACACTGTGGCAGAAAGTAGAATGTTTGAATGTTCAATGCATAAAGTAACTGCCTGGCTTTTAAGGGTGCATATACTGATTTATTTTTATATTCATACTTAATTTATAATAATCTGTATGTTATTTAATGACCAAAGGAATAATAAAAAATCCATAATTTACCAGATGTATGATGCTCCAATAAACCTGTTCACTGAGTCACAACTCACATTAATTGACATGGAAGATGTAATGAGAATAAAATTAAATTTACTCTACTAAAATAACACAATACAATTTATCATATGTGAAAAGAGTGAGTTTGGCAGTGTACTGTAATATTTGTAGTCTGTAGTTAATTGAAAACTAAAGTGTGAAGATTGTGAATTTCAGTGGTGTATCTGAAGTACTGGCTTTTCTGGGACGTAATGCCATGTCTCTGGAAACTGGTTCCTAGTGTTTCAAGACAGTGTAATGGTCTCGAAACAATGGAAACTAAGTAACCATTGATGTAGCAGTTATATCCCTAATGAACCTATATATAAAATCTAAAATTCTAATAAAGGAGAAAGAAATGAACAGAACAATTATCTCAGTATTCTCTCAGTCACTACATCATTGCCACTTTTACCAGTTACAGTGATCACTGCAGTCACTGCTGCTTCAGATATTGAATAGCTGCCATTGGTGGTGAATTTCAAGTAACAGTAATATTATGAGTGTTATTGATACATCTCTAAAACAAATTAAGAAGATTCAGTTAGCAAATAATGTTCAGGCTTTAAAGAAATATTAGTAGCGATATGGTTTGCACTGATCTATACATTCTGATTGGCATGTAGAATTTTTTCTTGGACTGTTTAACCCTTGAATATGGTACCAGTAGTCTGCCCCTAAACAGCAGTAACTTATTACCAATCAACACTGTGCAACATCCCTAAAGATTGAATTCCTGCATTTTTTAATTTGTGTTTGTTTACTTTTGTATACAGAAAGTAACTTTTTGTGAAAAAGAAGAATTCATAAGTGCAGTTTTTATCAAGAGACTAATATAAAACATGAAAATTCTGTGGTGATGAAATCAAATAAATATTTCTTGTCATCAACAGAATAAATATCTAACAACTCAAGGGCTGTCTTCGCTTCTGTTATCAGTGGTATCAGTCTTTTACACAGTAATACTATTAAGTATCAGGAATACATTCTGTTTCAGGAAAGATGTGAAGTTCTTATTGTGAACACAAAGAGTTACAGCAAAGTTTTGGGTATCATAAACAAAATTTTCATGTCTGCTATAATCTGATATGGGACTTCAAAAATTCAGAGCACTTACAATGGACCAGTACTTTTAAGTCAGTAATAACAAACCACCTAAATACAGCTAAATTTATCATTTGAGATGAACTCAGGAACATAAGTATGATAGGTCTTCATGTGAAAGTTATCCCTTTTCACACCATGAAGACATAATGCGGAAGTACAGGTAATAGCTCCATGCATTAATTTTTGCACAGGACATCCAGTTGTGTTATTAAACTAAAAGAAAACAAATAGTAGCAGATTTCGGTCAAACACAACAATATATGCTTCTATTTTTATTTTTACCTTGGCAACATGTTTCATTCACTGTTCCATCATTAGGCCATTTTTACAAAACTTAGAATAAGGTGTATGTAGTGTCAATAGCATTCATGTAATATTGGATCTGATAAAACTTACAAACTGCATTAAAATATTAAAATAGTATAAAATGACAACAAAATTATATATATATAAAATTTTGTTCCAGCTTCTGACAATTGCATAGTATTACACAAAATTTTGATATATCACAGGCTAAAAACCGGTCATTTTATACTGCTTTAATATTTTAATGTAGATTGTAAGTTTGCTATTTGCACTACATAACCTTATTCTAAGTTTTGTACAGGTGACTTGATGATGGTAAATTAACCAAAACATGTTGTCAAGGTAAAAATATAAATAAAAACATATATTGTTGTGTTGGACTGAAATCTGAAACCATTTGTTTTCTTTTAGATCCATTCACTAACCTCAGCACTAGAGGGAGGTGAGTGAACATCAAACCCCATCTGCTTTACTCCTGAGGACTCTGGTACCCACTTAGGTCTTTGTGTAGTGTGTTACTGAATATTTTACTTCCAGCAAAACTAGAATGTTTAAAAATTTTAGTAAAACTCTTTAGTACCATATTTAATGAAAATCTGTCAAGCTTTTCTAAAGTTGTTACAAAGGTATAGATGAACATTATAAAGCAACAGGCAAATTTTGCAACTTTTTTTTTGTGAAACAAAGAAAGAAATGAGTAATTTGTCAGACTCTCATTTTGTAAGAGGTTATATGCTGATAACAAAATAATTAATCTATCCTGTACAATAATATGGGGCTTAATTTTGGGGAATATTTTAAAGATATAAATAACTAAACTGCAGAAGTCTGAACTGTGATTCTGACATAAATGTTGTTTCTTTTATCACAACATTTGTTGAAAGGTAACTTCTTTTCTTGTTTCCAAGGGTTGTGACAGGAAACATGACTATACTAATGGCTGTTGAGTATTAAACACTTTTTAATTACTGCCATGTATGCTGTCCATGTTATCAGGTGATTCAGATGGCCCGCTCCAGGAGTATGGTCCCCCAAACAGTGGAGGGGGTGAATATAATAGCCAAGGGGTGTCAGTACAGCAACTGCGGAAGTTACAGCTCAGCGATGATGATAGGGCACTCATGAACAAGTTCAGGGCTCAAGGTGAGGCTTAGAATAATACTGTGTATAAACAGTTCAAAAACCTATATAAATAAATAGTTCTAGTCTTCCGTAAGCACAGATTCAAACTTTTATATTCAACTGGGATTTCTACACAAAATCTGAATGTCAACCCAACATGACACAATGTCAATGCATTAAAGCATAATAAAGTGTTATTTTCTATGATCATGGGGTATTGAGTTGTGTGAAGTAATCACAAGTCATGGTTAAAGAAATTTAACTAAGAACAAATGCAACAAGAAAGGGTACTTTTCCTCAAGTGGAAATTCATAATACTTGTACAAACACAAACAGGATAAACAAATGGTGGCAAAAGTGAGTATAAGACATAAACATTCTTGAATACTTGAAATACACTTTTGGGGGTAGGAAGGAAGAAAGCTGCTGTTCCAATATTTTCTGTGTATACACATCTATCCAGTGCCGTTTATGTAGCTAAAAATATCTTACTAATTGAAAACAGTTTTCACTCCACTGTCCTCCCTCCGAGAAAAAGGTGTCAATGCTGCGTACTGTTGCACATCACCAGAAAATCACTGTATGTACACCAGTGTTAGTCATCTACAATATTTGCATAGAATGGTACACTGTGCTGTAGAAATGCTTTACCATTCAGCTCTGAAAATTGAAACAAGCAGTATGTGTTAACAGAATCAGTTCTGTCCATGGCTTTTCATGTTATATGTTTTAAAAAGACATACATTTTAAAATAATTTTATCACCTGCTCCGACTGTGTCAATCTTAGATTGTTCAACAACATTCTACAAAACTAAACATCTTGTACCTTTAAAAGAAATATCGGAATGCTTATGAATTGTAAGATATCTGGAGGAAGTGTTTGTGACCTATGGTAATTTTATTGGGAAGGAGTGAGAACAGTAACCTCAAAACCCTGGCCAAACTGATCCCCAGGCCAAGGTATTAACTAGGTACTTCAAGTACTGTACAGAAGAAGTGACATTCTTAGAAATAAGACTAGAGTTCTCAGCTAGTTCCTGCGTCTTAGACTGGGTTCATGAAGACTGAATGCAGGAGTGAGAGTGCCTGTGACTAACCATGCGCATGCTTTGCTTCTTAATTTTGTGGTTGTCCATTGCTTTATTCAGTTTCAGAGGAGACTTCAACAAATGAAGAAGAGAACCCACGTTACAGGGGCGGCCATATTCCGTCTCGTGTTTTCCAGATGCTGGATGAGAGTGGTACAGATTCTGTTCTATTTAACAGTGATGGACATTCTCTTTGCAGCAAATTTACCAGAGGTGGCGGGTCTTCTAGGTGCAGACTAATGTCTTGCATGTCATGGTGTTTACCTTTTGCAGCAAATATACAAAGAGGTGGTGGGACTTCTAAGTGCAGACTAATGTATTGCATGTCATGGTGTTTACCTTTTGCAGCAAATATACAAAGAGGTGGCGGGTCTTCTAGGTGCAGATTAATGTATTGCATGTCATGATATTTACACTTACCTCTGCAAATATGCTGTGTGAGTGTTACTGCACATTCGGATGTAACAGAAACAATGAAGTGCAACTTAGAATGTTAAAGTAGTGTAAGTAGCTTTAAACCACCTCCCAGAACAAATTTAAATATTCCCTTTACAAAAAACACAGTATGATATTTTGGATTTGTGCCTCACCCTCCTTTGTGAAGTAATTTGGCTTTGTGCATGAGTAGAAGGATTTACTGTGTTTAGAATTTCTTCTTCCTACCTAGGTATTTCACAATTAAGTTTCTCTCTAAATGTTTTTGTTCCTTAGGTATTTTTGAAGCAAATTAAAAGAGGAGTGTGACTTCAGTTTTCTAATTTTTTGTCAGTGCATATTTTCTTCTAGGCTATGTGTTTCTGACAGGTTATGGTAAAAAATATTCTTTACTTAAAATTCAAATTTCCCATGCCTCTGATATGCAATATATAGTATAATTACATAAGTAGGAAATCAAACAAATCTAGATGCAAATTTCAATCCTTTGAGGAGGGAGGATGCTACAGAGTCATAACATTAATCATTTAAAATGCAACAAAGATATCACAGTTGATTCTGTAATTACCTTCTTAACAGGTGCCATTGAAGACATACAGAATATTTTTTAATCTAACAGTTACTCCAATACATGACAGACTCACAACTATTGGATGCAAAGGTCTGCATAATGACCATGTTCATTGTACAACATTGCATTGAAAACAACTCATATCAAAATTACTCCTTACTTCCAAATGCTGAGACTGTTGTAAAAAAACTATGTCCATAAAGTTCCAAGTTATAAAATACACTTACATATGATTATTATAAACTGCCTTTGAAATATTCTCGTTTTGTACTGAAACATCATTGGCAGGATTTGGAGGGCATTGAGATAGCCCTGGAAGGCATTTTATGATAATTACTGTAGAGTGCTGATCTAGGCTGTTTTCAAAGTTCCATTTTCAGCATAAAAGTGGCCTTTAATGCTATTTAACTTTTGGGAGTAGGGTATGTGTTGCATGTAGCAATTATTGTTTTGCCTCACACTGTCAAGCAGAAAAAAATCACTTACGTGTTGTCCAAACTTCAAGATGATGGTAACAATGCTGAAGACCAAATGTTTGAAAATATTTTTGTAAGAATGGTTTTAACAGGTTGTTCCTGAGGATCAAATTCCTTGTGCATTATACTTTTACAATAAACAAGACAGACATTTTACATCTAAAAATAGTACTGAAGTGGATTTGTGATATCATTGTTGCTGTGGAAAAGCAATAAGTATTACATATTCTGAGTATGAGGCTGTGGTATTAGCTGTCATGCAAAATACATGGCACGATTTTGGGGGAAAAAAAAGTTATTGAATATAAAATTTGTGCTTTCATCTCCTCTAAAACTTCTGTCAGAAACATTTTTCATTCTAAGAAGAATTTAGTAAGATATTACCATAAATGTACGTAGGTCTTCATGTAAAGTACCATTATTCTTGTTGGATATTAAGGAAAATTGACTTTTCTTAACATATTAAAAAAGTACTTAAATATCAAATTTCATGAAAATCTGTCCATTTGGAGCTGAGTTGTATCATGTGGATGGGCAGACATAAGAAAGTAGTATTTGCTTTTTGCAACTTTGCAAACGTGCCTAAAAGCGATCAACAGTATCTTTATTTTTGAAAGTTAAGCATGAGCTTTTTTGAGAGTATGAGAGCTTGCGCACTCTTGCATTTGCATGGGAGCCATACTGCAGGCATGAGATGTGATCTGCTTCAGGCTTAAAGGAGCACAATTTCCAAAAGGCACAGATCTCAGAATGAGACTCATTTTGCTCTTATGTCAGCTTCTGTGGCACCAGTCTCACATTCATTCTGCAAAGACAGGATTCATGACAGACATTTTTTCTCACATTGCACTCATCTGCCAATGTGTGATTCAGTCATCTCAAGAATGTCATACAGAAGTCGATGAAAGCAATTAGTGATTTCATCAGAGTAAGAGATGGAGGGCTTGCCAATGTGGCATATTTCTCATATACTCTGTTCACAATTCCTGCTGTACAACTGAAATATTCGTGGACATCACAGTACTGCATCACTGTAGGTTTGCCATAATATATTGTACATCTCAGTAACAATTTTTATTACCTTGAAGCAAAACTGTTTTTTTTTGTTTTTGTCTCTTTGTCAGTAATGTGATATGAAAAAATGATGTTCAGGTGTGTATACATTAGCTGATGACTCCTCCCAGCAACAGGAGTAAACTGTTCTAACCTTACACAACATACACAAAACTTTGTAACTTACAGTGTATTTTTAAAAGGACCAGTCCTAGAACTGTAGGGCCGTGGGCTGTAAATGACAGCATATTTGGGCCCAGAAAAAAACAAGGTTCACAGAACATCAGACTTCCTTTAATCAGGCTAATGACACCCAAAAAATCCTGATATTTTGGCGTTTTAGGAAAATACTCCAAAGATCAGAAGATTTGTCATCCATTATGCATACTGATTCAATGAACTCTTTGTTGTGTTGTCTGGACTTTACTGAGACCATGGACCTATTATAATGGCTTCAGAAGATCTATAGTTGAGTGAACATTGTACTGTTGGCTGTGGCTGGAAGAAACACAAAACATGAATGATTCATCAGAAACTTAAAAAAATTAGGAGGCTTGACAGCGGCAAAAGATGGTGTGACTTCGGCTTCACACAACATTGGATCATCTACTCTCTATGACATAAAGAAACAGGAGGACCAATTGCAGTCATTTGTGACACAAAGTAGAAGTATAAAGAACCTTCTGAAGTGACAGACATTGAAACGGCCTAAATTACCACTAATGGACAATATGCTGTTTCAGTGGTGTTTAGCAGTACATTCTGAAGGAAAATCCATGACTGGGACTATGATAATTGAAGAAACTAATTCTTTTTAGGATAAAATGAAAATAACACACAAGTATAGGAGCAGAAATAAAAAAAATACCTGTAAGAACTTACATATGATAATCCAGAGTATTTGATAATCTGGCACCTGTCTTGTTCCATGGGTACCAGATTAAAGGAATTCTGTGGTACTTCCAAGCATATTTGTTTCTATTTTGTGTGTGAACATTAGTGACTGAAATATACTGCCTCTGTAGTACATACTGGTAGTTAAGAAGTTCTGTGCTTAATTAATTTTATTAAAAATGTATGGGGGAGGAGAGGCGCTAATTCCATTCTTTCGTAACCTTGGTACCAGATTGAGGGAGGGGGGCAGCTTTGGGCCCTAGCCACCACACCCATGCAGTTAGTAACCTTTATTCTCACTGGATAAGAGGATGGTTACCAGAGCCACTGTGGATATGAATTTTGCTAGATAAATGTCTTCCCCCACTGGAAACTGAATCCTGTATCTCATGTAGTCTACTCCATGAAAGATTAGTCATTGTACTGACTGAGCTATATACAGGTAATAACATGCAAATAATGATACAGTAACTTTTTCTATGTTTAATCTGGTTTACCAGTGATGTTCATAGCTGGTATGCATGACAAGTTTACTTGTGACCAGTGATATTCGAAACATGGACACTGCTTCTCTTTGTGATCAATCTGGTATTGTAGCCATATTTATCCCAGTCTTATTTCTTGTTCTTTTCCAGTGCATGTTGACATTTTTCTGTAATTGTGTATATTATAAAATACTACAAAGATAAGACTTCTGTCTATATGTTGTGATTAAGATTCATTGTCATGAACAGGAAAGCAGTGAACCTTAGCAGCAATCTTTTTTCCACAGTGTACATATCTATCACTTCCCATGCCCCTCCTATGATTGGTGACACAAACGATTTTATGTGTTATCTACTTCCTTCTCAGTGGACGAAGACACTTTCCTTCACACTGAGTCAGATCCTAGGTACAGGGGTGCTGCAATCCCTTCAAGAGCTTTCCGCATGTTGCAGAACATGACAGATGGGACAGCAGACTACAGTGAGCAGGGTATGGTTGCTGTGTGTGTGTGTGTGGCATGTTTGGCCAAGTGTGTGAAGGTGTTGCCACCTAATTTCCTCTTACTAAACCAGAATCCAGACATGGCACTAATGTAACCAAAGTTTACAAAATGCAATAACGGATGTATGTTGATAAGTGTTAAGAATGTGTTATTTGTATTGTGAAAGCTTAAAGATACAGCTCATAAGTTTCATATGTTGCTTTATTGAGATATTGTATGCTTATAGTTCAGATGGTATGATGACAGGCTTCAGGCTGGTGAGCAGAGAATTCAGGTGTGATTCGTGGTGACAGCAAGAGACTTTTATGGGCTCGAAAACATCCAGACTCTTTTTATATAAGCACTGAGACAACTTAACCCTTATTATATATTTGTACTTATGTGCACTTTTACAAATTCACAGTTTTCTTTATCCTCATTTAGTTGTCCTGAGTGTGTATTTTTTTGTTACATTTTTTGTGTATATTTTATTTAAAGAACTGTTGGGGAGAAAAAGGACTCATGCGCATGCGCGCGCGTGTGTGCGTGTGTGTGTGTGTGTGTGTGTGGGGGGGGGTTGCAAATTTTTTTAAAAATAAAATTCCCAGATACATGACCCAGTGAACTGTGTATCCATAAATTCAGTAAATTACGTTAAGAAACTGGAATATTGCTAATTTTAAAGAAGTGGTACACTAGAGTTTGTGACCACCAGAGAAGTCCATCAGTTATCATGCAGGCTTCTTTTAAGAGCCCTTTGAAATCAACGTGATCTTTCCATAATTTTTCCATACTGAATCATACCCTCACTGAGCTCTTCAGGCTTACATTGTCACGTGATCCAAATGACCTTGATCCCAGCAGATGGGACTGAATTTCATGCACAGTATCTTAAGCTGATCCAGAATTCATGAAATGCATCCTGCTGGCAGACAGTCATATTTCAAAATAGTAGATGAGTAACAGTAACATATACATGCACTAAATTGACAGTAACCTTCATCATATATAATAACAATTTTTGCTACAGGACTAATTGGTTGGGTCAGGATTATGGCCTACCCTCATTAGTGTTCTGACCCTGGCAAAAGGCTTCATCCAACATGTGACAGTTTGGTAGAGTAATGTATTGTTGCCACATGCTTTCTGCAGGCCATATCAATCCATCACATGACATCTCTGTGGAACTTCTTTTCTGATCCAGGAGCATTGTTGCAACTTCGTAAACATGTCTTAGGTTGCTTTTTTATGAGATACTGACTTTTTTGGCTTGTTGGTATCTCCTCTGCTGCTTTACAAGAGTGACACTGATATCATATGTACAAAACATGGTGTCAAGGGTATAAAATGTGCAAATGGACACACTAAAACCGTTTTGTGCATCTGACAGCAGTGTTGCCTGTATGTTTCACTTATCTGAGCTTTTGAAAGTGTGGTTTGAGGTGCATGTCAATGAATTTATGTATATACTAACAGCTTTACATCTGTTAACAAAGCTTATCAATTTTTGTTATAATTTTATATTCACATACATCAGTATTTATTATAATTTTATAGTCACATACAATATTGGGTGAATCAGTACAGACCAAATAAGTATGAATCTTTGCAAACACAACTATTTTTTTTTGTCTCTGACACGTTTAAGCTAAATTGCCATTATCTGTATCCATGTAAAGTAAACAAAGGAGGTACCCAAAGTGTACAAATTCAATGTACTGTGCTGTAAAACATGGAACTGTGTACTGTACACTACGCATTGCAGAAAGAATCAACTGTTTTTAAAGATCACTGCTAAGAAGTCTGTGGCATTTTTACAGTACCCCGGGGTCCAGCAGTAGCACGTGGTCCTCAAGCAAGACCTGTTCCTGTGCAGCACACACCTTCAGGTATGGAATGTTCAAGGCAGAAATGAAAAAACTTTGTTGCGCACAATAACAGCTAGCTACTGGTATGCTCTGTGATATCCATGCTTACTCTTAATTATCCAAATCAAAATGAAACCTGTCTGCCTCACATTTTTAGTCATAAAAATTAATTTAATTTTATGTCTAAAAGTTGTTTCTTGCCAAGATATAAACCAGTAGTTCAAACATTCAAAATACTGTAAAAAGCTAATGTTACTTAGAATAAATGGCTATGTAAATAATGTCAACCTAAATTCAGTGCTCCCCATAATGTAGCGCTCCATCCACATTTTCAGACATTAATAGACAAGGGTGTCAAACTGCAAGATTCTGCAATACATACTGCTATTTTAAAAAAATACTGAAATAGCAATTAAATATTGAGTGTTTACATGTTATTTATACTCTAAATTCCTTCAAAGTTTAGTTTATGTTGGTATACATTTACATCAACCATGACAACACTGGACTTACGAACTAATTTTAAAAAATAGACAGTATTTTTGGTTGCAGCTCCTAGTAAAATGCCTACTGTAACACAACATGTTGAAATGTAATGCACAGTCATTCTGCTAGGTAGAGTATTTTATTTGGAAGAGAGAAAAAACTGTATGTTAATATGTATATTTATAAAAATGTACTATGTAGCTTGAATATGTTACATACTCATATATATTACAAATAAATGTGGTACTGTTATGTCCTGTTTCTAAATCAACTTTCAAAAACAACACATTAATTCAGTACCAAATTCTTCTTTTGTCCTTCATGAATCAGTAGAGTGAACAGAATAATGATAATGCTCAAATCTTTTGTTGCTGTCCCAATGCAAGCAATTAAAATTTAGTTTGTGGATGCATAGGATTGTTGAGTTAAAGATTAGTGTTCCTGAAACAAACATTGTGTCATCTGTAAACTTCTTTGACTGTTGCATATTTTTATACTGGGCTGACTGCTGTATACTGAAATTTTGGACACATGCATATATAAGGAGGTATGAAATTTTTCCCTGGAAGATGCTGAGATCGACCGTAACACTACCAACTTAATTATTTGTGGTGATATAAATATTAATTACCTTGAAACTTCTAACTACAAAACTGAACTAGATTATTTACTGGCATCTTTCAATCTGAGCACTATTGTTGATTTTTCCACTAGAGTAACCACAAACACCTCCACATCTATTGATAATATTTTTATTGATAAAACAAAAAATAGTGATTATACTGTTGAACCCATAATCAATGGACTATCAGACCATGATGCCCAAGAACTAGTATTACATAACATAAAAATTACTAATCGAAAAACCCAATTTTCTGTAAAGCGACCAATAAACAACACTACCATAGCTCAGTTTAAATTAAATCTAAGTTATGAGAACTGGTCCGACACCTTTACAGAAGAAGATGTCAACATAAGCTTTAAAAATTTTTTAAATGTTTATTTAAGAAATTTTTATTATAGTTTTCCTTATAAAAAGTACACATTAATTATAATAAAAAAGCATGGTTAACGAAAGGTATCAAAATTTCATGTCAACGAAAAAGAGATCTATATACATTATACAAAATTACCAATGATTCAAATTTTAAAAATT
>Ga0123352_10009829_pt1 | contig 15001 bp, 8 predicted proteins | sample TergutLab28metaG_FD_89700 | JGI IMG/M metagenome (GOLD analysis project Ga0123352, IMG submission 89700) | Labiotermes labralis P1 segment gut microbial communities from Petit-Saut dam, French Guiana - Lab288 P1 | ecosystem: Host-associated > Arthropoda: Insects > Digestive system > Gut ... | reverse complement strand
TGTGGGTATATGGGCTGGATTGGGCTGGCCCAGAATAGAGACAGGTGGCGGAGGCTTGTGAGTGCGGTAATGAACCTTCGGGTTCCGTGAAATGCGGGGAATTTCTTGACTAGCTGCAAACCAATTAGCTTCTCAAGGACTCTGCACCATGGAGTAAGTAAGTAAGTAAGTAAGTAAGTTGTTATAATGCTACACAGTTTGGATGGGAAACTCTCTCAGAAAACGCCAGTTGGGTGACCTAGAAGGAGATGGGAGGATAAAATTCGGATGACATTGTGGGAGACAGGCTGTAGGGGTGAGACGTGGAGGAATTTGCTCCGGATTGCGTCTATTTGCAGATTTCTGTTTAATAATTGCTTTTTCTTTAGAGATCTGGCTGGTTAAAGCAGAGAGTTCCATTTTGTATTTATGCTTTTGAAACTCTGTCGTTTATTCGGTACAGAAATGGCCTATGCATTGCAAGGCTGACAAAAGAGAGCGAAAATGTGAACAAAGACAAAGTGTATAACAAGTTCGGGTTATAAAATGACGAGGAGTTATAAAACCCCCCTAATAATATCAGAGTACTTAAAAAAGTACGCTACAACATTCGTACATGATTGTAATGTAAAATGAAGTTTGGACAGGCGAGGAAAAAAGAGGAGTGACGTATTGTAGTAGGTGGTAGGGGAATGAGCTATGAGGCTATGAACTGTGATGCTGGCTGGCTGACGGACGGGTGTTTTGTTAGCGATGTTGAATCGTCGGTCTGTAAACAGGCCTCCGTGGATTTTAATCACTTCATCAGTCAGTGCTCGGGCATACCTCCGTGATAAATATGGAAAACCCTTTTAGCTCAGCTTTGTATAACTTTGATACATGATTAGTAAATCAGTGAAGTGGCGAGCTGTGGTGTTTGTCCTCCAAAAGCTTCGTTGAGCGGCGATTTATTGATTATTTAATGACTTTTCTTTTCAGTTTCTTAGGTTATACAGGGTACGGTGTTGGTGTGATTGTGCATTATGAAATATCAAGGAATCTCAGTGGCGCTGTTTTGGCTTCTGTTACAACATGTGCCTGGAAAATTGAGGAAAGCTGCGATTAGCATAATTAAGGCATGGCTTCCTCTATAAAGAACATTGTTCTTCCCCACAACATGCAGTACCGACCTGGGGTGCTACAGAGTAGTATTTCTCAGACGGTAGGCCGAATACCTAATTTTATTTTTTTTAATGTTTTCCATCCCGAAGTGTTATAACACATAAATACAACGCGTCAGTCAGTAACACAACCCTTTATTTTATACACATTAAAAATATTATTTTGTCGGGGCGACTAAAGGGCGAAACATGTCGCCCTGACAATATACTATTTTTATTTATATAAAATGAAGTGTTGTGTTATTGACTAACACGTTGTATTTACGACGACCTAATGAAAACCCCTATTTTTTCACCGGCTGGCTAAACATTACAAGATATATTACCAAAATTTATTTTATTGCAGCATTTCTGAAGATTCCTGAAACCTCATTTGTGTGTGTTTGGCTAGTGATGAAAATAAATAAATAAGTAAATACATAAATACATTGCATGACTTGATTCCGTATGAATATGGAAAAAGAGACAAATTAATCTTTCGAGGACTGCCATGTAAATTATACAGCTACAAAAGTTAATATCCTACCTCATACAGAACACAGTCGGTGCCCATTATAAATATCCGATCAGTAAATATTGTTTATGTACGTGGTGCTTATTGTGAGAATCATAAGAAGCAAATGCACTGTGTGGCAAAATGCATGGTATCTTATTGGTGCAATACGCAGTTTTCACTGGATCTTAAATGTTAAAATAGTTTTTGATATTTTGCTAAATATTGGTTTCGCATGTGATTTGTTTGTGACGAAATTCGGTTCAGGGAATTACATTCTGTTAACAGGCAGCCAGCGGTTTCTGCAAATGCGCAATATCGGAAGTGTGAGAACATCTGCTATAGAGCGAGTATAAAATACAGGCATAAATGCGGAAGGATTAATCGCTGATGATAAGAATTCGTGAAGATTTATCCTTAGGTTTTGTATATTTTTTGGTGCGTCAGGTTTGCGATAGCTTACACTTACATTACAGACTCTAGCTTTCAAATGCCAGTCATCATAATAATATAAACAGCCAACTAGATGCAACAATAACACATTTTATTGATAATTACAATCAGCTCAACATGTTTCGGGCGATAATTTCGCCCATCCTCAGGAGCACTAGATTGTGTTTGCAGCTTGCAGTATAATGCCTGCTGGCAGCATCGCCGGTGCATTATACTGCAAGCTGCAAACACAATCTAGTGCTCCTGAGGATGGGCGAAATTATCGCCCGAAACATGTTGAGCTGATTGTAATTATCAATAAAATGTGTTATTGTTGCATCTACTTGGCTGTTTATATTACTGTATCAGTGATGCACGGTCACACAGACATCAAAATTCAGTCATTATGTTTGAGTAGGCCTAATTGTATCGCACTGCTTCACCAGATATTTGTGATCTGCGCTGTATATGAATGTTACTCTCTTCTGGGACGTATCGCAGTTCAAACTGTTGAAAGGCGCCAAGGATTTGAAACGTAGCCTATTGTATTAACCTTTATGGTAGAAGAATGCGCCGTGCCTGTTTAACCAGAGTACACGGCGTCGCATCCCAAAGAGTAATTTGTTCTTACAGTGATTTCTTTAAGAGAAGAGTCGATATCAAATCAAGTAAGTGTTAATAGAGTAAAAAGCGTAGAATAAATGAATATTGCGTAGATGCATGAGTTGACAAGGTAGGTTAAGCCTGAATAATTAGTTTTCAAACAAACTAACATGCCTTATTCATCTAGTGAGGGAATACAAAATTTAAATTTATGAGATATATTGATTTCAGGACTTTTTTTACGTCAGCACTTATTCAATGATAATTAACATATCAAACGAACAGAAACGGAGAAGTTGAGGAACCTGAAGGTGCGCCACATGCGAACTTTGCCTCCTGGCATATCTAGTGGCGATCTTGTAGGCATTCATCCGCAAGTGAAGAATCTAAAGTCTCTAGATCCTAACTGTACCTACACTGTAATCAAATCCTATTGCAAGTGCATTCCCCTGCCTTGTCACGTCCTGCAGCAAAAGTTCACCCGCTTGTGTATTCGGTAACAGTCAAGATACAGAGTAAACGGCAATGCTTGTGGCTTTTAGTCAGGTGCTCTTTTCGAATCTTGAGAAGTAGGCCGGTTATCCTGAATGAGGTTTCTGTGGTTTTCCTCAGTGCTTCCAGACATGCTGGGATAATAGCTCAAATTAGACAGCTACCGCTTCCTTCTGATTTCTTTCCCATTCATTTTTCAGTATTGTCCAGTCACTCCACGTTATGTAATCTGACTTACAGCTTTGTTAGATGCACAACAAGTGATTGAATAAGTTACAGGTATGCATGTTTATGGACTGAAACTATTGATTGTTTCGTTTGACGTAAGCTGGTTCTAAAAATAAAAACAACATTATATGTAAAGGAAGGAGTAGGTTGAAACATCTAAATGTTAGAGTACGGAAAGGAAAATGAAGCAAATTACAGTTGCTCCTGTCCCTCATTACTGTAGTGCCCAAGCCGAGCGGTAAGCTTTGGCGATCCTACTGTGGCCGTTCTGAAGCCTATCCTGGAATTCCCACGGGGACAGGGAATGAACGATAGCGACAGTCAAGTCGGAGGCTTCGCGATTACCTAGGTATCTCGGGAGCTAAAGGACTCCTTTGGGTTCAGTGAGTGACGAACTTCGTAACAAACTTAACAGTAAATTATATTGTCTAATATATATATATACATTAATATACATATGAATTATACAAGTCCGAAATGGTTTTCTCAAATACTTCAGTTACGCTGAATATTCCGTTACAAAATTATAGCTCAATTAATCGTCACGCCGCTATGCAATCGCAATCGGTAATCGTAGAATTTAGAAAAGTATTTTTTTTTTCCGAAAGTGACTCGCTAAAATAAGCAATTTAATAATCGATCAGTCCAGCGTACCTCCTGTTATCAGCCGGAATATGAAGTAGCCCAACATCCCTACCGATTATATTTTATAAAGTATAACTATTCTTCGGGCAACAAAATAACGTCGATTCGTAGACCAAAATTACTTCAGTAGATCTTCTCTCCGGTCCTGCAAGGTCTTGCGAGTCTTGCATTAACCTAATTTCCTTGAGATTTTACAGTGGCGTTGTGCCGACTCAGTAACTTTTCTTAATACTTGCATCATTTAACTGGGGCACGCGTAAACCTCTCAACAAACAATTATGAGGTAAGTTGCCCGACATTTCCTAGTTTCATCAACCAAAGTTTCATTACAAGCACATCCCAATTTTTACAAAGAGGCCAAATGGTTCCCAAATGTTGCGTACATTACAGTACGATTCTGCAAACCCAAAACAGGACCGCAAAAGTTAAGTTCCACGAATTCCAGGCCTAGGCAGTAGAATCAGATACCTTCACCCTCAGACCGTCTTACTACCGTTGAAACCAACGTAAGGCTCCTTTTCAATGTGGGGTCTTGATTACGTAGGTACTAACATTCGATAGAGTTACGAGTAATGCTTCATGGAATTCTATTGTGTCTACAGATATTCAAGCAAAGAAAGATACACATTTTAATTAAGTAGACTCAGATTAATGTTGTGACTGCCGTACTTAAATTTAATTTGATTTAAATAAGATCAAGATATGATGTTCGTATTTGTTGAAGTCAAAATGAAATGGCTTCAAAATTATATTAATTTATTATAGGAATTAAACTGGAAAAATGGAAATATATATAAGCCGTTAGGTACAACAGTTGTGAGAAAGGCAGAGACATTCTCACCGAATGTTTACAGAGTATTTCATTCAAAGTACGCCTGTGAAGATACTTTTGGCTTTGTTGGCTTTAAAAGTGATATTTGAAACGTACCCTCCAGGTACACTCTTTGATGAATAACAGAAAGTGTGACGCTGTTAAAAATTGGGGTTTTCTGAAAATACAGACAGAAGCAACGTTACATTAAATACGGAGAGACTACAAATTCCTTTGCCGTTAGTACCTGTAAGTAATCAGTATTGTAAAATTATTAATGCAGTACTAACAAACACGTGAATTACGTTACTGGGTAATACCAAATATAGCTAAAGGTTTGGGGGTTGTAAGTATGACACTGCAAGTATATAGATCTTTGTACAGTAAGGAAAGTAAATTAAGAAACACAGCGGCGTACACTGGAATTTTGTTCGGGGGGGGGGCCGGCGGGTTCAACAAATTCAGTTGATGACAGATTACAGAGAGATCGGGGATCTGGGGGCTGTACCCCCTAGTCAGGGGTTCTGGAGGCAGCTGTAATTTGGTACAAGAAATTTCATTTCATATAGTAAAATGTTCTTAATTTTTGGTTCTTTAAGACTACTTATGATGACAACCAATTTATTTGTCATTGCTGATGTAAAACAATTGCTACCCTAGGTAATTTTAGAATTTTACTGCCTTTTTTCCGAACATCTTAGGGTGTGGGCTTCCTAAATTCAGCAATTTTTAACAGTTTTCACAATCGGGTTGAGTTTGGCACGATTTTGGAGGGCCTTCGGACTTTCTGGGGGGAGGTTGACAAACCCCAAATCCCTCCTCTCGGTAGGCCACTGAAGAAACACCCTCAGTATAATCTTAGCAATTGATCAACTTAATGCACGAATTTTTGTTGTTTAATAAGTTTATTATATTCCTCTACATGTTTCGAGCACTGTTGTTCTCGAAACATGTAGAGGAATATAATAAACTTATTAAACGACAAGAGTTTGTGCATTAAGGTGGTCAGTTGCTAAGATTATACTGAGGTGCACGGTCAACAAAACATCAAAACTCTCAGTAGAGCAGTACTGGAAAGAATACCTTCCACTGACGTTCTGACGTCGGTTAGAGTGACAAAGTCTAGATACTGATAGGTATACGTGCACTGTATCATTCAGAGAGTTGGCACATAAAACGCTGTAGTTGGCTTTATTAGCCTTTATAAATGGACACACCTTCTGTGCGAGATTGTGGGATTCTCCAAGATCACTGTTTGCCGAGTTTTCGATGCGTTTTGCAGTACAGTAAGAAGAAAGTAACGTCACAGTGACAATCCAAATTAGCCAAGAGTTCAATCAGCTCAGTGAAGCACGGCTCTGGTTTTGCTAATTAAGAGTACTAGGAACAGAAAAAAAAGAGATTAATTGTAGATAAGAGTGTATGGATTTTAAACTCATGGTTCCGTGCATCACAATTCATTGTTAATAAAAATCCAACCAGATGCAACAGTATGCAGATATTTATTCACTGCAAAGTCATTCTACATGTTTCGGGTGTCACAGCACCCATCATCCCTCCAACGTGGCCTGCAGGCCACGTTGGAGGGAAGTAGCTGTATTAGTATTATGACCTGTACCGGAGTTTGCGGTTACAGTTTTTAGTACTCCTGATGATGGGTGCTGTGACACTCGAAACATGTAGAGCGACTTTGCAGTAGTGACTTTGCAGTGAATAAATATCTGCATACTGTTGCATCTGGTTGGATTTTTATTAACATTGAAGAAGGTATGGGTTTGTTTACAAAGAGTCACCAATATTAAAACCCATTCAATCTGCACATGTGAAAACTAGGATCGCAAATTAACTTCACTTCAACGTAACTATTAGTTTAATAAAGTAAACTAGCTGGTGTGCTTGATACGCCATATGGCATTGTTTCACGTCACAGATTGCTCAGAAACAGATATAACTATATGGTATAAATACTGGAATTCGTAGCAGCAAGCGTTAAGGAAAAAGGAATGCACATACGTACGCACGCACGCATGGACCACCGGTACACCAACGCACACAGACATATCCGGTTACTGCACGAGATTCATATCAGAGAGTAATGGAACAGGGCAACTAATGCACGAAGTTTCATGGATATCAGCAGGGAGTGCCTTGAGATTTAAATACACGTGGCGGTCCAAATGGCGTTAAGTCAGGTTATTTTGACTTCCGGGACTGACTACAGGTTAACCTTCAGTAAGTGGATGGATCTGACCCGTGGGCTCATATCTACAGCCTGTGTTAAATGTCGCTGTAATGCATAAGTTTGCCCAACATAAACGTTCTTAACAGTTTAAAGCTCACTACTTGTATGTATGTACCGCCAGGTTGAACACGCAGGATATTTCTAAATGCTATACTACGGCTACTCCAATAAACATTGTGACAAATTAATTTGACCTAATTATCAAGGCATACAGAATGTGTGTCAGCACTGACACTCGTGCTGGCGTTCTTTACGTGGTAAAGCACGTTTTGTCAGAAATGATCGAAATTGTACAATCTTCTCCTATGTGTGTGTGTGTCTGTATGTATGTAGGGGTACGTATATATGCATATGCGTACGTAATGTGTGTGAGTGTGTGGATACACATCTGAAATTGTTGACAGATCAAACCAGCATAGTTATTGGTGTGAATACTACTGAATTAGTAGAGGTGTTAACGAAAATAGTTAACAACAGTTTCCTGCATGTATTAAAAAAGGTGGTCGTTTCCAACGTTTATTGAAAAACAAGTATTTTATAATTGCTTATTGAAAGTAGTTGATTCGATGATTTTTGCAGTAAGAAAGAATTAATAAATCTCGATGCCTGGTATTTTGATATCCTGACTTCGGATTACTGTTTGCTTAGTTGCGTGTTACATTATGCATTCTTTAATGCCATGCTATTAAATGTGCCGTCATTTACTGCGTTGCTTGAGTAGGCTTTGATGCTGTTTGAATTCAACATTACGTGTGCTTCAGGATTTTGGTTCATAGACAATATGGTGAGCCCACGCCCCGCAGTCTGCCGTATCTGTGTCTAAGTTGCTGGGGACTACTGCGATCCAGGGTGGTCTTTCTTCCGGGTTTCTGAATGTTGTGTTTAGAAAGATTGGTAATACCGTTACACATATAATTATAGTTATTGTTATATAGATATATATTGTTGTGTATAGTCATTAATTATGTTTATTCCAACGTATGAACTTGATATATCAAAGACTTAAACAGATGTATCACGTGTCTAGTGGCAGAATATCTCCATTCGTTTGAATTGTTCGGTACCGTTTTTTTTTGTCGGTTAAATTAATGTACTTTTGTGTATAAGAAAACTCTTAAAAGTAACTGAAGAATGTTTACTTCTTCCTGGATAGAACACACTTTTACTCAACTACGCCTATCCTATTCCCATCCTGGCCGTTTCTATTGTGCTTCGTAGAAATAACGTTTCAAGCTGTGAGGTTGCTGTGAAGAGTGTTTGTTTTTCTCGAAGAAGTCGTCTTGGTTGGAGCAATTCAAAAGCGAAGTATAAATGAGATGTCTGTTTCGTTTCGAAAATAAAAAGAATCTCCCCTAAATCCAGTGCACTTTGTCTTTGATACAGATGCTTGTCCTGCCCATTCTTACTCGTCTCCCAAAAGGTATAAAAGAAAACTTCTTGATCCTTGTTTCTTTTGGCTGTAGAGACGGGTGTCAAGGTTCATAAAATTAAAAGAAAGGCCTGACAAATGTCTTCGATTAATGGTGCGGCGGTAGAATTCATCTGTTACTTGCTATGGACTTAAGCAGAATCTTCACACTTCTTTAGCATTCTTTTCTTCTTATCTGAAAAGTGAAGTTAAAACAATGTCACGTTTTGTTTTTAATAGCTGATCAGTCAAGAAAATTTGTCACATGAATACGGATTTCTCAAAATAAAGTTTCAAAAGTCTCACGGAGTGCTGGATATATTGACAGTTACGTCCACAAAATGTGTTTTATGTCTGTCTCTTAGTTAATACGACGATGTGTTCTCAGCTGCTTATGTTACGTACGGTCGGCCAGGAGAGTTGCTTGGGTTAAATTCACTTCAAATCACATATGGGTTGCCTAATTTCATACAACATAAGACATGTCTCTTTCAGGATGAGTGTCATGACTGTGTAACAGAGTTAATGTTTTGTTTAATCCTGACCCGACGCTGTTTTGTCTTGAACTTATTCTGCAGTGCTGAAATACCGAAGTGTGGACGCAATTAACGAGTCTTCATCTGCATGGTCAAATGTTTTTGGGAGTTCACGGGTTCAGGTCTCGGTTATAGCTCACCCCGTTACGCACGACGTGCCCCACAAAATCAATAACATTGACCTATCACGCGAAGAACGAAAGCTTTCTCTTATCCGTTTCTGTCCAACCGGCTGAACGGCAATCCATCCAATTGTTACCAGATTTAGGTGTTACTAACGATCCGAGCCTATACAAGCTGATAAGTCTGTGCACTAACAGGCTTGTAGGCACATTGTGTATTCGAACTGAATGTGTGCCAGTAGCACTGTGGTTTGCATGCGAAATGCTTTATCAGTAACTTCAAACAGTACCATCTCTTCGTCTGAATAGCCTGATATCGGGAAAATATCTAGTGAAGCTGTTATACGTCTCCAACATTTGTAGATAATGCGCAGTTTGTCTTATCGTCAGCTGAAAAACTCACAAGGAATCGACTGGGTATTAATGAGCAAAGTGCTTCTGTGTTTAAATAAGAAATTTCAGATAACTGTATTTTAGAGCTCATTTCGTTTCTCTGTATAATTATAGTAATATTGCATTTTAGATTATGTACTTTATGTGCACTAAAATAATTATATTTTATCATTTACTTTTCTACAAATCAAAACTGACCTATTTATTATTCAGTTTTGCCTTGTCTTTTTGAGAAAAGGCGTGCTAAATTTTCGCATACTGGTCGGTATATTGCAATCGCATAACGCTGAAAATATGTGACGACAGGTGGGTTAGAAAATTTGGTTACAGTGCATTTTGGGCAGCTTAGTTCGTTCTGTAACAAGAACAGTTGAATATTAATTGCAGTATTGTTAGATTATTTTTTACGTACAGTTTCCGCGACAAGTGAGGAATTTACCTGATCGTGGTTCGAACTGTTCCATACCCTTGTGACAGATGTCCGTATTTTGTTTGATATTAAATTTGTGGCCACTAAGATTTTGCTTTCAGCGCTGTAATCAGATGATAATAAATAGCTGGACACCGAATTTTCTGATATAATATCATTCATTGTGGGTTATTCAGAAACGCCATGGAAACTTAGTTTCTGACAGATATAGTAAATTCTGCAATATAAACTGAAATTGATTTCACATTACTTGGACTGACGAACAGAATAGATTTTTAATTCTTCGCATCAGCTGCAGATGTTTTTGGTCGACGTCGTCAATTTTACTATCCTATTTTAACCCTTTAAATTTTAGTGGTAATAGCATGTACCACCTACCATTACATTATGAAACTCTGCATTTTGTCACACTGCTCTGTATATTTACAAGTGTGTTCGATTCCTAAAATAAATACCGACTGTTACTCTCAAAAAACATCACAGTCTGGAGGCGGATGGTTTTCCTAGTGAGGCAGGACTGAAGGTTTATATAGAGGATAATTTAGGTCAGGGACGTCCAACCGTTTTTGTCCAAGGGTCACAACCGTTATCGCTAAGTGGGTCGCAGATCGTACGTGCAAAAATCCCAATAAGAGGAATACCTACCAAATTGTAGCATACTTTTGCAGTACATGTGATTTGCAAATGTGACCGCAGGCAACAAAACACAAATTGAGGTCATCGGGTTGGGTACTCATGATTTAGATCAGGACTAACCAACTTGAATCCACAGGAGGGCTTGCCCGAGGGCCGCACTGTGTATACGTGTTTCGAAAAGGGGGGAGGGCAGGTAATTAACCAGAAAGCCGTTATTTACGAACAAATTGTATTATTAAAAATGTGCAAATGAACGAGGGCCACAAATACTTTCCTTGAGGGCCGCATATTGGTCAGCCCTAATTTAGATGAAATTCAGTATTGAAAAAGTTGATAAACATTTAATTGTAATCCCAGAAATTTTTGAAGTCTGGCCAGGTTAAGACAGATGATTTTGGGCTAATATTAGGTAGACGTAGAAATTTCCATATTAGACCCTCTTTGATTACTGATACCTAAGAAATACCTAAAATTGAAGAGATTTTTCAGCAACAAAAAAGGTAACATCTTAATAAAATCCCTCTCTACATCTGTCTTGTTTGCGGATATATGCCACTGACTTGCGAAGTATTAACTTCTTGAAGTATATTTTTCTTCATCCGATGACGTAGACAACCGGTTGGGCGCCCAAATCATATCGATAATCGGGGGCCTCTTTACAGTTTTAGCGAGATTACTCTCACATCTTATAAGAGGGATTGCAAATAAGGCCTTGTGTCAGAAGAACGGAATCCAGTCTCAGAGAACCCAAAATGTATTTTAGTTTTCTGCGCGTCTTGGAGCCATCCTGATCCATGGGGTACCCTGCCCCGCGGGGTCTAGGGGGCCTTATGTGTATCACGGTCCTCATCAAAGGTCATGCACTAGTGATGTTTGACGCAACAACCATATTAATACATTTCACATTTCCAAAAAAAAAATACATAAAACTACTAATTGACGCCATTAACCAGGACGAATAGCGCTGAGAGCGAATGCGAATTTCTCCACTGATCTACATAGCAGAACGAGGATCCTGCTTCCTACGGCAGAATTACAGTAAAGTAGCTAATTTGGTTGCAGAACATCCGGATCCGTAAATATAAGGACACACAAATTCTTTGTTAGAGAAATTTCGAATTCATAAGACGACATGAAAGCAAAAGAGAAACAAATTCCTCCCTTAACGTGGCTAATAGACTCTCCTTACTTAACAGAAATAAAAATTTCTCAGTCACGATCAAAATATATTGTACTGCGTGTTCTCTAAACATAAGAATAGCATATCAGACACCGGTACCCAGTAGCAGCCTGTTAGAAGGGAATGTTTTTTTACGTGGTTCCCTTTTAAAACAAACGAGAACTGCCATTCCATGGGTGGAAGTAACAGTCTGCAGCAACATCACATTCAGTTTACTGTTTGAAACAAGGCTTATAATGTATCATGCAAATTGTAGCTTTAGGTATAAAACCATGGTAATAGCAAGGTAGCAGAAGTAATACAACTGCGCTAAATTAAGTAATTTTATTCTGCTTGTCACTGCAACTAACCATTATCATATGTTGTAATCAAATATGTTAAACTGGTTTAACATAAAATATTGTGCTTTATGTAAAATGTATTTTAAGCTCATTTTTAGAAAGTCTATTCTCCGAAGAGGGCATTAGACGTTCCGAAATAGGACAGTACTTTTTGAAGGACTTAATTCGATGCAAATATGTTTGTTACTGGACTGATAGATATGTATTATACATTTATGCTGAGAAGGTTATGGACTTTGTAATTAATATTATGGCCACTGTGGATTTTAAATACTTAGCCGTATAGGAATTTTGTGTTTTACACGCCTATACTGCCGTAATATTTTCGTGAATTTCCTCAGAAAAATAATACAACACTACTGTTTAACATGCCACTATTTCTCCCTTAACTTTCTATCACCATTTACAATCACTTGCTATTCGATGCTGGAGCGGTCTTTGCATCTGGTACGGTGTAATTATGTAGACTTGGTCTATGCGTCTGGTACGGTGTAGTTTTGTAGACTTGGTCTGTGAATCTGATGCGTTGTAATTATGTAGACTTGGTCTATGCGTCTGGTACGGTGTAGTTATGTAGACTTGGTCTATGCGTCTGTTACGGTGTAGTTATGTAGACTTGGTCTATGCGTCTGGTACGGCGTAATTATGTAGACTTGGTCTCTACGTCTGGTACTGTGTAGTTACGTAGACTTGTTCTGTGCGTCTGCTACGGTGTAATTATGTAGACTTGGTCTATGCCTATATGCTGTATTGTGGACTTAACCTAATTGTGTTAAGCTCGTTTATATATTTCAAGCACTCGAAAATGAGTCCTTTCTCAAGATCTTCCTGATCAGTACGAAATTGGGATACGATTAAAGGGCATGAAGTGTGTTAGTTTTGTTATGTGTAACGCCCACTTGCAGATAAACTGCGGTGGATCAGTTTTTATATCTAACGCCATGGTGCAAAATACTTTTTGAATAGTTGATAGTTCCTAAGATAGTCACGTAATTCCCCGCCTTTTTTGGAAACCGAAGGTTCGATACTGATTTTACAACATCCAGATTCGTGTCTCTACCCTGACCCTGATCAGTCCAGTCCAGGCCTTCCCATCTATTTCGTTAGCTACCATTTTAATATTATTATCCTCTAAACGGCTAGGTTTGCAAAATGGCCACTTTACGTTTCAACAACACAGCATGCATCTTTATTTCCTCTTTCCGATACGTCCCAAATGCACGCCCATCTCGTCTCTCTTGGTTTGATACCCGGCACAGTATTTGCTGAGGAGTTCACACTGTGAAGCTCCACATTGCTCAGTTTCCTCCAGTTTCATGTTACTTTCTGCTTCTTAGTCCCAAATGTCTTTCTTTGAGCACTGTTTTTTGAACACCCTCCGCTCGTGTTCTTTCCTTAATACTAGAGGCCAAGTTGTACATCCATAAAGAACAAAGAGGAAAAATAAAGTCTATATATTTTAATATATTCTTAGACAACAGATAGGAAGACCAAATATTCTGGGCAAAATGGTAGGAAATATCCCCTGAATTTAATTTGCTCTAACTTCCTTTATGCATGCATTTTTTTAAACTTCCCAAGTTTTCAAATGATTTATTAGCTGTTTTTATATTGCAATTTTGTCGTGCATTTCTACGAGACGTGGAGTTTTTATATCTGTAGATGAAGATTAAGTATTAGTGGGAAAATTCAAAAGAATGTAGGATAAGTGAAAACAGGTGGGGCCACGATATGATAATTCACTTGAAATAAATACTTTAAGAATATTGTGTGTGCTTCTTGTGATGTCGTGCAGCGTCCTGACGTTACTGGGTTGGACAGGCTGCGTCTTATCATTAAAATTAGTATTTCGTGAATTGTCACACAGGGCTTGACAGGTTCTGCGGCACGACTTAACCAGCTTTTCAGGCGTAGATGGGAAGGTAATATTGCAGTGCATCTTAAGGATATACGATACAAGATTGTGGACCGGATTCGGCTTGATTAGCGTAAGGATTAGTGCTGGGCTGTTGTGACTACGGTAATGAACTTTGCGTTGAAAAAGTGCGGGAGGCTGCTTGACAAGCCAAGCAACTGTCGTCTTCAGAAGAGGTGGATTGTGCCGGAATTAGTTCGAGTTGCATACGGCCAGAATCCTTTCAGAGTGAAGTTCTGTGGGAAAATATCCTAGCGAGAAATTTTTGTCTTCTGTTTCTGAATAATGCACGACTAGGAAACTCTGGATGTCTATACGGTTTCTAGTATTCTTGTTTATACAACTGAACCTACATCAGATGTACAGCGCAGCAAAAACAAACTTTTCCTTTTGCTTCGAGACTGATACAGGATCAACTTAGAAGACATCTGCTTGAACAAAGCAGCTCTGAAGAAAATATTCCCACGGCGTTCCTCTTATCTGTTTGTTTTATTTATGCTTTGTTTAAGAAATTTGTGTGGCGCTCTGATTGTGTAGATTGGAATTCTAGAGTTTTTAATGATTAACGAATCCCGATATTTTCTTGTAAAGCCTAGAGAAAGGCACTAGAATCTTCGGTCAGGACAGGTAATGTGCCGGCCGAAATGCGAAAAGCCTCACCTTTCGAATGGATGTCTAGAGCAGTACGGCTTCAGGCAACGTGCTGCTCCTTATAGTATCTTAATAGTACTGTATGGTAGTATTCTGATATTTACTTTGCCTTAACAGGAGGCTGGAGGAAATTGTACGTATAGGGGCTTCGTAATTTTTACCTCTCACCAGATATTATCTGGGGGACCGCGGTAGCACAGTGGTTAAGGTGCTGTGCTACAAATCAGAAGGTCGCTGGTTCGATCCCAGCTGGTGTCAGTGGATTTTTCATTGACATAAAATCCTCCCGATCGCACTATGGCCC
>Ga0123352_10009827_pt1 | contig 15001 bp, 11 predicted proteins | sample TergutLab28metaG_FD_89700 | JGI IMG/M metagenome (GOLD analysis project Ga0123352, IMG submission 89700) | Labiotermes labralis P1 segment gut microbial communities from Petit-Saut dam, French Guiana - Lab288 P1 | ecosystem: Host-associated > Arthropoda: Insects > Digestive system > Gut ... | reverse complement strand
TTGCTGTGTGTACAGTGAAAAACTCCTGATGATGGACAGAGGAACTGTCCGAAACATGTAGAGTTTTATTCCAAAAATAAATTTGAGAAATTAGTGCATCTAGTTGGTTTTATTATAAGAATTCATAATACAGTGGTTACCGTTATATGTCATACACCATTGCTGTGTGTACAATGAAAAACTCCTGATAATGGACAGAGGAACTGTCCGAAATATGTAGAGTTTTGTTCCAAAAATAAATTTGAGAAATTAATGCATCTAGTTGGTTCTATTATAAGGATAAATATTTACCCTTATGTCAGGTTAAAAAAAGTGATAAGTTTGAAATTTATTATGGCGATTCAGTACAACTCTAAATGTAATTTCTTTTCATTACGTGTGTATAACACCCCCACAATTGAAAACATGGCGGAGATGAGAAATATCGACATTATTTCAGACCAATTTATCTAGCACAATGACTGTGTTGAACTACTAAACCATAGCTCATTACAGTTTATGAATAGCTGTTTATCAGAAAATATAATAATAGTAGCAATCTGTATTTATTTACAGTTACAAGCAATAGCAAATCCATTTGTCATTATTCGAATATGTGATCAGATGCACAGAGCCCAGCATGCTATCCCATGTTCTCTATCATAATACTTCATTGTAACACACTAAACAATACATCTGAATGGGATGCGGACATCGTAATATCGGTAGTTCCAGTGCTGATGAACTGTAACTGTGAGTAGGTATTATGACTGACACTCTTCATGTTCTCTTTGTGTTCTACGTAAAATGTGCATGAAAGGGTAGAGGGGAATGCACTACATTCGGGTGAATGCATGTCTTAAATGTCCAGTCCCACTTGAAGAAGCTGCATAGCAGTAATTTATTAATAATATTATGTCGATATGACATGCTTGTCTATGAAATATACCCAATCGATGTGAATCATATTACTGTTAATATTCTCTCTTATGAGGTTACCAGGCCAGCGCACTGTTGTAAATGTCACCATCATGTCTTATAGTAAAAATAATTGACCACCCTTGCTCTAAATCCTCGAAGGAACCGGAGAAATCTGACCTCTTTTCAGATGAATTATAAAATCAGCAAAGCCTATTATTATATTTATGGCCTGAATATAAAAAATGACTTCAATTCCAGGGAACGCAGACATCGGACGTTGTTTTAAATGTTAGTATATATAGCATTTTAATTCCACAAGATAATAACGACTGGTCGACTCATATTTTTTACTTCTGGAGAGCAGGATGATGTGGGAAGAAATAGAACATTAAATATCAGGGAACACTGATTAATATCCTTACTTAACGTCCTGTAAAAATGACACGGATAGCAGTTGAATTCTTCTTGTGGTTAGAAATGTCCCCTTGTCACAGAACGATTCCTTCTTTATCCAACGAACAGTCAATGTGCTATAAACAGTTACTTTCTGACTATAGAACACGCTACAATATATTCTAAACAGGTTGCTGTCTATTTAGTACGTAAAGAGTATTAACAGAGCACGGAGTCCGGAATAAGAAAACTAAAAAGACATGAACAACAGCTGTTAACAAGTGGCTGGATAGGATTTCTTGGATGTACCGGGGTGCAGAGTAGAGAAATCGTGGCATCCTCGGAAAGTTCGTTCTGGAAGCAAAAGTGGCTTAATGTTCAACGCGAATGTCACGAAAGTGATGGTGAGGAAATGTAACTGAGAATGATTGCTGTGAAGTACTGTAATTCGTAATTATGTTCAAACAAATTTAAGACGTATTTTCTTGGTTCAGAACAATTTAAGCAGTTAAAAATTGTTGTTTATTTTTAATGGTTCTTTTTGCGAACGTAGAGAATGGAGGGTTACTGATGGCACGCCGATCAACGACAGAATGTAATTTTTATGTTTTTAATTATCCACTTTATAGGCCTGTTTAATAATGGGCGTTTTGGTAACATGTGAGATGAAGTGGAACGATATATATATATATATATATATAGAGAGAGAGAGAGAGAGAGAAATTTTTAAATTTATGTATTCAATGCGAATGCTTTGTAATGCATTTGAAAGCCGTCTTACACCGACCAACAAACCTGCGAGATAGAAATTGGACGAACTTGAATATCGTCAGCCCGCCTGCTCATATTCCTGCCTTTTCGTAAGAAGAAACTTTACAATATTAACTGCCATTTATATAATTACATATTTCGTAACTTCTCCTGAGCAAAGAATTGAAGGTTTATGTAAGATTGTGAAAGATTTTATATTTTCACAGTGATGCTGAGGAATTTTCCAGTTTTCTGGGAAATGACACCGACAGAATTAGTATTTGTACACCGTTAAACACGGTCTTTTATTGATGAGCACCTTGTCACAGTACCTCTAGCAACAAATGTCTCTAATTATTCCGTTATCACCAGGCTAATCTGTTAGCTTGATGATGACCGAGTCGAAACGTATGTTCTTAGAGGTAAAGTGACAAGTTGTTTATCAATACAGGAGTGTGTTTGAAGGTATAAAGTATTATTTATTAACACAAATAGTGCAACCGAATGTCAAATATCAGGAACACCATTTCGATTGTTATTCAACCCTGAAGATGAAAACAGCAAGCTTTCCGAACCGCTGTTACATTTGTACAAATATAAAGTGTTCCCGTTACAGGCCCGGTGTGGCCCAAAGGGCGAGTACAAGTATAGCTCTACTCTTCCATGACCGCGGCACTAGAGGGGGGTGAGTGGTCAGCAGCACGCCCCGGCCGCAATTTACCCCTGGGAAACATCCGGTACCCATTTTACAGGAGGCTGGGTGGGCCCCAGGGCCGTTGTGGACGGGCGGAAAATTTCATCCCCACCGGGATTCGATCCCGGACCGTCCAGCCCGTAGGCAATAGCTATACCGACTGAGCCACCCGACCCACTTTGTACAAATATACGTAGCATAAAAGTCACACTGTAGTATAGCTTCTGTGACACCGTTTTGGGAGACGTTAAATCTAGATAGTCCATTCTTGCACACAGAAAACAGACTATCTTCAAAAGCAAGATTCAGCTCCTGGAAGGAATTCTTCGAATGTTTGTAAGTCCTAGTTAATTAAAAACTTTCTTGTACACCGTGCCGATTAGAGACGGTGACTCGACGTTTCGACTGTCCTTGCAGAAAAGCTACGTTGATATGACCGAGGTGACAAAGAAGTGGTGACGGTTTCAAAATACAAACATGATTCGCCTGAAGTTATTAAGAAAAAAATGGCTGCATTTTATAAACACAGTGAAAATTATGTACTTATGAGACGTTTATTTATCAACGTCCATCTTTCTACAATATAAAAACATGAGTATTTAATGTTATTGGTGTGAAACTTGGTTTGTTAACTAGATGGTAGAATGCAAATTGAGGATGTATGAGACGAGATGTGAAAGGAACTTTTAGACATGAGAGACGCAAATAACGGGGAACTAGAAAGAACTGCATGATGAATCTTGCAGCGCAACAAGTATATCAGTTGTATTAAATCAAAAGTTGTTGTGGGCCGTGGAATATAAAAAAACAGAGAGAGTAGTGTGTACATTTTTATGTAGAATACAGTGCCTGTTTTAATAAGTTCCATATTCGATGCGTTAATCAGATGTGAACAATTTTTAAAGAATTCTTAAAAGCACATGGATTTATGAACGTAATTTTAATACGTGTTTGTCACTGACGTGTTTCAACCACTCTTGTGGTCATCTTCAGTGTGGTGGGAACAAATATACAAACACAATCTAATGTGTCTAAATCACTCCATGGTTACCTGTGAAGTGAGTGCTAGGTAATACAATTACATTCACAAATCTAAGTACTTTTGCTGTTCTTTAAAAGTCGTATGCAGTAGCTGGAGTTTGATAATGGAATCTGTGTGTGCTGGACAAAGTTATTATTTTGTGAGCAATGCCTGGGAGAGCAGACACGTGTTACTGACATCAACCTTATCAAGACAAGTATTTTCTTCGGAGATCCGAGAATAGTTATTGAAAAAATCTACCTCTTGTAGGAGGAAATTTCTTCATTCATCTAAAGCGTAGAGAAGCCCACCCCGAAACACTGAAAAATTACTGCCCGCCTACATGAGGTCATATTTCAGACTAGAGTGCCCTTTACGGCAACACTCGTGACAACCGCAGGAATGGTTGTCTTTGTCGTTCATATGGACCAACAACATGACAAAGTAGATACATTGGACATTACATGTAGCGTAGAACAGAAAACACAAATTTGTGCCAGCTTTTTATTGTCTGAATCTGATGGTGAGAGAGATGATGTCGCTTGTGTAACACTGTCCTACATCGTGTACTAAGCATCACGATGGAAGTGGACATTTCATGTCGGACCCACTTTTAAAGATTCACAGACGGTCATGGTTACCTCGTCAACAATGAAAGCCGAGGACGGAGTCTACATAGGATGCTGGTACAGTACAGAAGCTGCTCCACCATTCAAAAGGAAAATAACAAAAATCTGCAGTTATTGTGTTGGTGTATACAGTTGATTGGAGTTTGATCCTCTTAAAAAAAAACTCCTTTCTGCAACATTGATTCAAATACAAAATTTAAGTATTTATACTAACTTCAACATAGATAAGTGAAAGCAAATTTTAAATTACCTCAACACATCATTACAAATAAATAAATAAAAGTATGAATTTTGTCTTATGTCGTTGCGTATTGGATGAGAATTTGCAAAGGGATGCCCATTAGTAAAGACATATTTCCGCTATAATTGTACAATGATTTTTTATTGTTATTGTAATATTTTCTCTCTCATCCACGAGGCTGGCAATTCTACGTGCTAACAACGAAAAAAAATTCGTTCTGACACCTGCAGCAGCCAAATAAAGTCAGCCTTAGTAGGCGTTCTCGTGTGAAAGCTCATACCTGTAAATAAAGCGGTATTACTAAGGATACCCACAAGGTTCTTCTTGTCATCTAGGTCGCTTTTCTTTTGTACATATTATGGCAGTGAGAGTTTAACGTTCAACGGCCCCAGAAGAACCGTGTAAACACAATCATCCAAAACTATACTTAACGCATTAACCTGTTGACTCTAATTCTGAAGCACCTGAGATTTTCTCGGTAAGTGACCAACTTAATGCACAAATTCTTATATTATAATAAGTTTATTATATTCCTCTACATGTTTCGATCACTATTGTGCTCATCATCAAGAGGTCAAAATTGTATTATATAGCATCTGGTATCATCATACTCTGTAGGTGGTCGTCACGTGCAATGTACGGGACGACCACCTATAGGTGTGATGATACAGATGCTGTATAATACAATTTTGACCTCCTGATGATGAACACGACAATGCTCGAAACATGTAGAGGAACATAATAAACTTATTATAAAACAAGACTTTGTGCATTAAGATGGTCAATTACTAGGATTATACTGAGATGCACGATCAGCAAAACATCAAAACGCCTGAGATTTCTCCGCAAAACAAAGTCCAGTTTTTCTTAAAGTAATCATATGCAGTTACTTCATGATATTCTGCACTTCGCAAGACATGTTGTAGCATTAATGACATGCCTGGACAGCCTTAAATCATTTCGCAACCTGCTGTATTACTCTCCATCTTCGTCTGTTTGGTAGATCAGGAATCTGTAACAAAGGCGGCTGGGTGCTGCATTTGTAGCAAAGTGAGACAGGGCTATACGTTGTGACGTTGCAGAACTCGACACATGCAGTTAGCTGTTATCCTACTGCTCCTAAATAACTTTCTCATCAATGAAAAAAAAATTTTGCACTGTAAGCACAATATAAATACTTCAGTCATCAACACCACAGGTTCCTCCCCAATTACATTCCTTCAGGCACACAAAGATCTGTACAAGTTCATCGTTTCTGGTCGTCTAACGCTTGAAATCTTACTCCCCTTAGTTTCCGATCTGTCTGAAACAGCTATTAACGCTGCTTGTTGCTTTGAAAGTCAACGGTTAATCCTTTAAACGCCGAGTTAAATCCCATCTGCCATCTGCTGACATTATTAGGAGCTCACCATATTCTCCACGTTAGCATGGTAAGGGTTAAAGTCCTTAAATTTTCTTGATTTTAAGCTTTCGCCGTGTTTTATATGTAATATGTTTTCTTTTGGGCAATTTCCTGGCGTCTGAATTCTGATAGACTTAAATTTTGCACTGTTATTCTACTCCAACGCTCTTGACTTCCCTTGTGACCATATGGGATGATATTGTCAGTGGGAAAGGGTTAATAACACCACTGGTGTATTCATTGTACGTGGTGATAAATACCAGTTTATTATTTCTCTGTTCCGGGTTTTTCGTTGTAACGAACTGAAGCAAACCCACTCCTGTTTGAGAGGCCGTGTGTGTACGGTCTGTGCTGGTGACCGTGCCGTTAGGTCGGCACGGATCCTCATATCCAGCAGAAATGAACGCATGCTTACGCTCTCAGTTATAATGATATGAGAGTAAATGTCATTTAGGCCACTTTTTAAACACCACTATATTTTATTTCTTTGTGGTAATAATTTGCCAACTTTTTCGATGTGCAAAAATATTAACTTTGTCCCTGGATCTATGAACAAGTCACTGTGAAATACGGCTTTGATCAACTTCCTTTAGATATTTAACCCGACATGGCGCGGTCACTAAACCAGTTTAACCTTTAGACGCCTAATGACAACTATAGTGGTAGTACCGCACCGCTAACCTCTAAATTTGCATTTTATATATTTATTCAACAAATATTTCAAACATGGTATATACTCTCCGTTTTTTCTTTTCAAAATGCAATTTGTTTCATAATCCTAACGTATTTGGTTCCTGTCTTATTCACATTTTATATACAGGATGTGCTAAAATTAATAAAATTAATTCCGGCGCCAAAAGGTTAAAGGGCTCCATACTCACCACGATTTGCTGGGGTTAGTATCAAGAACGAAGCTGAAAATAAAACAGGATATTTAATTTCAATTTATTGTAACCTTTATATCGATGATGTGTTTACCGTTACAACGTCCCAGCATATTCATAGTGTCAGTCTGTATGTGTTTTTGGATCCTGAAATTGCATATGGTAAAATGCTCATAGCATTTGACAGAAGTTTCGAGGACAATTCATATCATAAATTCTTTCAAGAATTCAAATTTTACCTGCGAAAACGGCGAAATAAGTTTGAATTCATGTGGTTTATGGCTTCAAGTCAATCGCAGAAACAATGGCTGACGTTGCGAGGTAGTATGCTGTCTCTACCTCTTCAGGGTCAGAACCGTCCAATAAGTCTTCTGGAGCCTTGTTAGATGAACTGCAATTTTATCAGCTCTGATATGACAGTACGAAATCTAAAAAAATTATCACTATCTGCATAATTCCCACGCTAATTTCGAAGTAAACATTTTGAAGGAAATTGGCGGTGATTAGGCTTTATAAAACCGAAGGGAGAGACAGTGAAAGCGTAATATAAAGTGTGATGATATTTCTCCAAAACTCCATTCGACGTAAAGAAAGAGTTAGGTTGGATTTGGAAATGTATTTGGAAATAAATGGGTTTGCTCCAATTTGCGGCTTGCAGATGGCTCAGCATAAACTCTAACGTTCTGCTTATCTGCACAACTTGGCCCGTGCATCATTCACAGCAGGGACTGATCTATCCGGTTTGGAAGTCGGTTCTCTGGACCACTCAGCCTCCGATTCAGTGGGTAACGGTGTTTCTTTCCCCGGGGTAAGGCTATCGAAGCATTTAGCTAACAACTCACCGGTAACTAGTTCGGAGGTTAAGAATGTGTGGAGCTGGAACTTCTCTCACCCATACGCCTCCATGGCTTGCAAATAGACACGTTTACTTTTGTTGTACTCGTGCTTCTACCCGGCTCCCATGAGGTGGTCGACCAGGTTTCAAAATATTTCCGTCAATTCCTTGTAACTTTATGTAAATGTATTGTGTTTGTTTGATGGCTGTGTCTTACCGCAGTTCGGCAGTATAAAACACAAAGCTGCATTTCAGGAAATATCGTAATATGCACACACTGTTTTTCCACTAACCTTTAAACTCTGTATTGTGACTGAACTTATCACGATTTTTCTTAGTAATTCCTGGCAGTATACGATTAATATCTTGAAACAAGTTATGATTATTTCAAAACATTTCTGTGCTAACAACGTATGCAAGTCCTAACACATATGAGGAGTTTCAAGACTTTTTTAGACCTCCCACTGCTTCCTATACGCTGCATGTTCATTTATTAGCTTTCTGCTTTCTTCCTCCTTCGATATATTCATTATATATGTTACGAGGGTGATGAGTAGTCCTTAGCCCGACCAGGAAGGAAACAAGCTACAGTGAACAAACTCGGTATTTTTTCAACATACTCCCAACGAAGCTCAATACACTTCTTAGCCCGTTGCTCTAACTTTTGCAAGCTACTCAAAAAAAATTAAGAAATTTGTCGGTCCAACCAGGTATCCGCGGCAGCACTTATCTCCGCGTCGGACGAAAAATGGCGAAATCTCAATTGTTTTTTCAGTCCAGGGAACAGGTGGCGTCAGATGGGGTTAGATCCGGATAATAGGGTGGATGATAAAGAAACTGAGTAGCCCAGGTAGGTCAATTTCGTCTGGGTTGCAAGTGTCTGGTGAGCCGGGGCATTATCGTGCATGAACAAGACCCCCTTGCTGACCTTCCCGCGGCGTTTTTCCTTCAAAATTTCCTTCATTTGCACAAGCAGAGATCATTAATACTCCGCGTTGATAGTTTGACCCTTTGGAAGATAATCAGTGAGGAGGATGCCGTCTTGACCCAAAAACATCGAGGCGAGAACTTTTCCAGCGTAATTTTGCACTCGGAATTTTTTGGGACGTAGTGAGCCGCTATGCAACCACTCCATTGATTGTTACTTTGTCTCCGGGTCATAGTTATATAAGAATGTTTTGTTCATGGTCACCAATTGCGACAAGAAATCATTTGGATCGCGCCTAAAAAATTCCAAAAGTTGCTCAGACGATTGGCACCGTTGACGTTTAAGATCGGCGTTCAGGATTTTCGGGACCCACTTCGCGAAAAACTACCGCATGTCCAATTCTTCGTGAATGACGGACGCAACCCGCTCACGTGAGATGCCCAGTTGTTCAGCTATTGATTTAGCCGAAATCCGGCGGTCTTCCAAGATTAACTTGTGACTTTGATCAATAATCTCCGGGCTGGTCACCGTTTCGGGTCGTCCAGGACGAGGCGCATCACAGATAGAAAAATCACTACGTTTAAACCGGGTCACCCAGTTTTTGACGGTGGTATACGATGGTGCATGTTCCCTTAATGTTTCTACCAGAATGGCGTGAATTTCCTTCGGCGTCTTGCCTTGCAGGAAAAAAAAAAAACTAGATGACAGCTCGCGTCTCCATGTTGTTGAAATCGCGCTCGTCGCCTGACATGCTTCCTCTGAGTCTCTGTAACAAGAAAAGACTTGCAATTCGGTCCATGAAAAGACCCCTCTTTCCAACGACACTATCGATTCCGTCCCACGACATCGGGAAGTAAGTCGGGCTAAGGACTTATCAACACCCCCTCGTATATGCCCACTTCTTCTAATAAAAATATGTTACTCACAATAAATACGTCAATTTCTATTGAACTTTTCTTGTACAAATATCAATAAGTGCTATTTTTCCTTCTAGAAAACTTTAAAAATATTTGTTGTACATCAAGGATCGCTAATCGGACATGCAACAAATTAGGCTGCGGACTAAAACAAATTTCTAAAATAAATACACGTTTGTTTCCTTTAAACCTTAAGCCCCATTACTTATGCTGACAAATTTGCAATTTTTCATGTCCACAACTCGTTATTTCTTTCTGCTGTCGGAACCTTTTCCACCTCTGTTTTGAGTCCTAAAGTTTTGATATCATGCGAATGAAAGATAACGTCGTATATCCTAAGTCTGTCCTGATGCATGAAAAGTCTCCGTTTCATGGTTAATATTTTTGTTTAAATATCGCGAATCCGTGCCCTCGGGGCACACGTCCCACTTGGAGATGTCTTGTTTGAGAGAATGCTCGCATTTCTTACTTTGGTCCCACGCATACAAAAGTCATTACAATTCTTCATTAGGCACTGAGGAGAGAGGAAGAATACCTAATTACTAAGGAGTATAATTCAAGGTATTGTTTGTAGAAGGTTACAAGTAGCCGCCGGCGATATAGTCGGAAACAGAACAAATGTTGAAATGTTAAAATCCTCTGATACAGATTACCAGATCTGCAGCACTCTTCTGGTGGCAAAATTCTGAAATATGAAGTCAATTTAAAGTAAATGAGACTTAATTAATAATAGAAGCTAAGAGAGTTGCTTTTTTTGTAAATAAATTTCGCCTTCTACAACGTCAATGCAACAATTCTGTATTCCCGAATTCCTTTCTTTTGAGTCGCCTTCCTCTTAATCAGTCGCTTTGGAGATCTGTACTGCCCCAGGCTCTGCATGAGAACGTTAGTCAGTGAATAGCTGTATAAGTTAAACTTTTACGTAGACAGACAGGTTAATGTGGATATTTTTTTTATACCAGGACAGCCCCTAGTGGTCTAGTGCGTCCTCATTGTTGAACCTTCTCCATCACACTAAGATACAGCACAATCAATAGGACTCCTCTGGGCGAGTGATCAGGAAGACCTAAAGACTCCTACCTGACAACACACAACACACAGAAGAGAGAGACATTCGGCTTCTGGAGGGATTCGAACCCACAATCCCAATTTCCGAGCGGCCGCAGACCCACGCCTTAGACTGCGCGGCCACTGGGATCGGCAGTGTGGTTATTATAGGCGCAAATATTTAATACATTTTAGAATTCTGATTTGGATTCTAAAATAGTAATTTCAGCAAGATTTGACTTCAATTATAGTGACACTGTTTTAAACAGTATATGGACTTAAAATGAATACACGCATTATACTTGTATATTGACATTACATACTCGTAAAACATTGGTGAACCAAAAATGCTGAAAGGAATGGTAGACATCGCTCAATTGAGAAATTTTTACCATCAGTCGCCAGACTGAGGAACTTGAAGTTCAAAACACATCAGACTGTAATTTGACGTGCTGCTTTTTTCCCACTGTAAAGGAACGCCGTAAATGGAAGTTATTTAAAAACAAGATGCTCAGGAAAATATTTGTAAGAAAAAGAAGATAAATTAGAAGGTAGATGAGGAGGAAGAAAATTACGTGAGTTGGAGACTTATATTTAGTACCCACAGACATACACTAGTGGCATGATTGAATAAAGAAGGTTGGATGTAAGGCGTATAAATAAAATGGGAAATTCGCAAGGAAATTTAACTGACAGTTCTGAATGGAATATAATACTTTTGAAGGAAGGGATACAGGCTGTATCGGAATATAATATTGGAAGAATCTCGAAGAAATGAGGTTTGATATTGCGGAAAGTACTCACCTGGCTCTATATGGCGCCCATTGTCGGGCTGCTGTGGAAGCTGAAAGGAAATTCTGTGTCAAAAAAAAAAAAGACGAGAAAATGTTTGCCAACTGTGTAACTGTCTTGAGATCTCACAACACTGTTGTTGAGCGTAACTGTCTTGATATCTCACAGCACTGTTGTTGAGCGTAACTGTCTTGAGATCTCACAACACTGTTGTTGATCGTAACTGTCTTGAGATCTCACAGCACTGTTGTTGAGCGTAACTGTCTTGAGATCTCACAGCACTGTTGTTGAGCGTAGAGTGACCTTGTGTTGCTGGGTGAGCAGTTACTGCGGATTCTAGCGAAGATAATGGCAATACAATGTTTCGCAACGCCAGTATCTGCTGGCCCAACGACGTCACATTGGCGAAAAGTTTTAGTCTTCAAAGATCAGCTGTCAGAATCTGAAGAGGCAATCTTATTCATGTAATTAATTATGTTCTAACATAAGGAACAATTATACTGGCCGAAACAGGGAGTATGGAATATATTAAAAAAAACAATTACATTAAATCTCTGAATTTAAAATTTACCATCCCGAAGTGTTTAACACATATATAAATATACAATAATGTATCAGTCAAACACAACAAAACTTTATTATGTTTATTATTGTACTAGGGCAACATGTTCTTATAGAATCATCTTCAGGCCCTTCTGAGAAAATAGATCCTTACTTAAAATGTTTAAAAATGCGCTGTGGGATCCCAAACGCTTACATTCTTAAGGGTTTGGGATGATTCTGTAAGCATCGAAACATGTTGCCCTAGTACAATAATAAAAATAATAAAGTTTTGTTGCGTTTGACTGACACATCATTGTATATTTATATTAAATCTCTGAGTTTCGATATATAATTAAGTTTTCATTCAGATGTGCATTTTTATTGTAAACAAGTTTCAAATTTGTTTTCTGGAAGATCTTCTAATCAAAGTAACATACTGAGAAATATTGGCAAGGTAGAACTCGATTTCATATTGTAGTACAATAACTGAACTGAGAATTTTGAGATGTACGAAGCGTGCAGACAAAGTAGGAAAAGTGAGGCGCTTAGATGTTGTAGATTTTTACATCCAAATTGCGTCATGGGGAATCTAATGTTAAAAAAGAGAGCAGTAACAAATTTAAACATAAGTATTGCATTAAGTTTGTCAGTTTTGATCTTCTAATTGTATGTGAAACTAATTTTCTGGTCTCATAATGCAGGCAGCCAGGTCGATGAACCCAACGAGTTTTTCTTTGTACCTTGTAATTAATGACAACTAATTATCTCGTACAAAATTAACATACATATGTACAGTACAACCTCATTTTGGCTTGTGTCATTCTGTCCTCTTTACTTACTCCCATAACTTGTGTGATACTCTCGCCTTTGCAATTGCAAATAGACCACAGTAACATCAACATAAATGTACAATTGCAAATAGACCGCACTAACATCAACATAAATATACATCTTGCAGGCGATTTGCACCTGAAGTTTATCGCACACTTACCGTCATTTTTTATGTTATAAAAAATTGTGCTGAAAGAAGTAATATTCTTACGTGCACTTTGTTTCGTTTTGTGATAATTAATTTCTATTGCTTATGTAATGCAGAATCTTTTGAAATTACCACAGCTTAAAAATTTTGCCACTTAGCCTCTTGTTTTGAAGATGTAATTGTTCCGATGTAATATACAATTAACGGCATTAAAATTTAACGCCATGTTCGTCACAGCTTTTTGTGAGGTCATAATAAAAAATTATATAAATATAATTCTGAAATAATTACTTTGATCAATCCTTATAGACAGCTGTTCCTGCCAGAACTGAGAATGTGCAGAACACCCACATTCAAATATGCTGAAGACTTCTACAGTATTGTCGATTTCCTTACTGCTGATTTTTAGTCTTTAATTCAAGCAGATTAATTTGTTTTGAATTTTAATTGTGGAACGGAAAGGTCAGATAGGAAGTGGAATTTTTCTTTTTCCACGCTACCTTCAGTGGTCACCTGTACAGAAATTTTCGGAGAATATGATGAAAACCAATATCGACGTTAAAACATTAAAATGCTGCCGAAATAATGAAACTGGTACTTGTTTCCTTAGGACCACCAGTGTAAAACTCAGCTCAAAATCACACCGGCTTAATCGCGCAGTTCGGTTTCTCCAGTTTATGTTCCATTGTATTACGTTTAAAGTTATTGAGAACATTACCTTGACTCTTATTTCCCTGCCTGCCTTTGGTATATAAAGCACACCTAAACATCAGAGGCACTCCGTGTTGGTGTCGGGTAGTCTGCAGCATGGTGACAGTTTCTGCAAAACCACAGCTCCACTTTGGTGTATAGGTCTACTTTCTACAAAGTTGAGACCAGCCTTTTGCTTTACTGATACCCTCACCGTAATCAAGTAATGCCGATAAACGTCTTATGGACAAGATGCTAAATGAGGCGGCTAGGAGACTGATGTTGGGTCCAAATTAATATATGATGTGGACACATGAATGTTGCGTGATGCTGGAGCCAACTGCGCACTCTTCACTCCCAAAAAAGTTCAAGTCTACCGGTAACTGTTAATTCACCTGTCATCTTTTATGAATGTGTCTTGGTCTCGCACCCTGAGATATGTACATAGACTGGAGATGTGTCTGGACAAATCACTGACCATATATACGCACCTACAAAGACAAAGTAAAACACAGAAGAAAAAGCATGTAATGATGTCCTTGATGTGTGATTTTTGCAGAAAATCTTATTATGATTTTAAAATCGAGGTACGTCAGAGGTCTCGATTTGCAACACAAAAGGAGGATGGGATGGATTGTATACTTTGCAAAATTTTGTTAGGGAGCATGGAGGGAAGAGACATTTAGGATTCTGGTATGTGAAATTTCAAGTGGATCTCCAATATTTTGTGAGGGCGATGACTGTATTTGACTGCCTCAGAATACTTCGGCGTGTAGTGAATGGTCCTTTTGAAGCCAGTAACATTAGACATCTCCGCTATTCTGGGATGCTGCCTGGCATGGGTTCTTAATTGGTTACCTATGTGTCGGGACAATATATCGGCCACAATTCCAAGGGACAACCAGTCAAGAAATAAAGCCGGCAACGCATGGATACCTCAATATGTAAGGGGATGATGTGAGCGGTGATTAGTTCTCGGGGAAGGTTGGGCGACAAAGCACGTTGCTGAATCCCTGAAAATGTCCTTCGCCTCATTTGAGAATGAACAACAAGATGAACACTTTTTCTTGACAATTTATTTAAATTAAATTATCCTTTACAATATCAAAGTATTTTATTACCGACTGATGCATTATAGAATTGTTTTTAAAGGATTATTAAAATTTACATTAAAATTACAATAGCTCCAACATTTTTAGGTTTCTGTGACCGTGCGTCGTGAGTAAATTGTGGAGTGAGAGAGAAAACCAACAAGATGCAACAGTTAGATGTTTATTTTTAACAATTTCTCAACATGTTTCGGGCACCATTATGCCCATCTTCAGGAGAACAAGACGAATGTTACTGCATGTGGTG
>Ga0123352_10009826_pt1 | contig 15001 bp, 13 predicted proteins | sample TergutLab28metaG_FD_89700 | JGI IMG/M metagenome (GOLD analysis project Ga0123352, IMG submission 89700) | Labiotermes labralis P1 segment gut microbial communities from Petit-Saut dam, French Guiana - Lab288 P1 | ecosystem: Host-associated > Arthropoda: Insects > Digestive system > Gut ... | reverse complement strand
GATCCCCTGGCCGCCGGTGTGAGCCGCACGCCGCCGCCCCACGCACGACCGCCAGGCCGGTCGGCCCCGCCGTATTGACTCACGGCCGTCCGGTTACTCTCATAACATGCATGCCTGGCCCGCTTCCGACGTCCCCGCCCTTCCCGGCACCGGACGCCCCCTGAGTCTCCACGACACCTCGACCGGTGGACGGGTGACCACCGACCCCGGCCCCGTGGCCCGGATCTACGTCTGCGGGATCACCCCGTACGACGCCACCCACATGGGGCACGCCGCCACCTACAACGCGTTCGACCTCGTCCAGCGCGTGTGGCTCGACACGAAGCGCCAGGTCCAGTACGTCCAGAACGTCACCGACGTTGACGACCCGCTGCTGGAGCGCGCGGTGGCCACCGGCGACGACTGGACCGCCCTCGCCGAGCGCGAGACCGCCCTGTTCCGCGAGGACATGACCGCGCTGCGGATGCTGCCGCCCGCGCACTACATCGGCGCGGTCGAGGCGATACCGGGCATCGTGCCGCTGATCGAGCGGCTGCGGGACGCCGGCGCCGCCTACGAGCTCGACGGCGACGTGTACTTCTCGGTGGACGCCGACCCGCACTTCGGCTCGGTGTCGCGGCTGGACGCGGCCGCCATGAGGGTGCTGTCCGCCGAGCGCGGCGGCGACCCGGACCGGCCGGGCAAGAAGGACCCGCTGGACCCGCTGCTGTGGCTGAGCGCCCGCGAGGGCGAGCCCAGCTGGGACGGCGGTTCGCTCGGCCCGGGGCGCCCCGGCTGGCACATCGAGTGCGTGGCGATCGCGCTGGACCACCTCGGCATGGGCTTCGACGTCCAGGGCGGCGGGTCCGACCTGGCCTTCCCGCACCACGAGATGGGCGCCTCGCACGCCCAGGTGCTCACCGGCGAGTACCCGTTCGCCAAGGCGTACGTGCACGCCGGGATGGTCGCCCTGGACGGCGAGAAGATGTCCAAGTCCAAGGGCAACCTGGTGTTCGTCTCCGCGCTGCGGCGCGCGGGCGTCGACCCGGCGGCGATCCGGCTGGCGCTGCTCGCCCACCACTACCGGGCGGACTGGGAGTGGACCGACGCGGTGCTCGCCGAGGCCGAGGAGCGGCTGGCCCGCTGGCGGGCGGCCGTGTCGCGTCCCGACGGGCCGCCGGCGGAAGCGCTGCTCGACGAGGTCCGCGAGGCGCTCGCCGACGACCTGGACGCTCCCCGCGCCCTGCGCGCGATCGACGCCTGGGCGGCCGAGCAGGCCGCCACCGGGGGCACGGACACGGGCGCCCCCGGCCTCGTCTCCCGCACCGCCGACGCCCTCCTGGGCGTGGCCCTCTAACCCGGGCCCGACGACCGGCGCCCCCGCCCCCAAGGCCGGGGGCGCTGGTTCCGGTGCGTACCGGGCCCCGCGGAACCGCCGGCATTCGCCGGACACGGCCCGGCCCGCTGTTCGCCCGCGCGACCAGCCATCGCGGGCCCGCGGGTCGCCACCGTCCCGAAGGGGCAACCGGTGTCGTCTCCGGACCACCGACCGGTGGCCGGTCGCTCGCGCACACCCCTGGCAGTGGGCCTCCGCCACCCGGGGGCGGAGGGGCCGGGCTAGTCCGAGGTGCCGTCGTCCTCGTCGTCGTCGGGCGACGCGTCGTCGGACGGTGCCTCTTCGGACGGCGGGGTCTGGGGGAGTTCGCGGAAGCGGGGGACGCCGTCCTCGCCCTCGCTGGCGTAGCCGCCCGGCTGCGGGTCCCGGCGGCGCAGGTAGCGCTCGAACTCCTTGGCGATGGCCTCGCCGGACGCCTCGGGGAGTTCGGCGGTGTCGCGGGCCTCCTCCAGGGTCTGGACGTACTCCGCGACCTCGCTGTCCTCGGCGGCCAGCTGGTCCACGCCGACCTGCCAGGCGCGGGCGTCCTCGGGCAGCTCGCCCTGCGGGATGCGCAGGTCGAGCAGGTCCTCCAGCCGGTTCAGCAGGGCCAGCGTGGCCTTGGGGTTGGGCGGCTGCGAGACGTAGTGCGGGACCGCGGCCCACAGGCTCACCGCGGGGATGCCGGCGTGGGTGCACGCCTCCTGGAGGATCCCGACGATGCCGGTCGGGCCCTCGTAGCGGGACTCCTCCAGGTTCATGGAGGTCGCCAGGTCCGGGTCGGAGGTGACGCCGGTGACCGGGACCGGCCGGGTGTGCGGGGTGTCGCCCAGCAGCGCCCCGAGCACCACGACCATCTCCACGCCCAGCTCGTGCGCGAACCCGAGGATCTCGTTGCAGAACGAGCGCCAGCGCATGCTCGGCTCGATGCCGCGCACCAGGACCAGGTCGCGCGGCTTCGGCGACTGGATGCGCACCACCGACAACCGCGTCGTCGGCCAGGTGATGCGCCGTACGCCGCCGTCCATCCACACCGTGGGCCGGTTGACCTGGAAGTCGTAGTAGTCCTCCGCGTCGAGCGCGGCGAACACCTCTCCCTTGAACTCCCGGTCCATGTGGCCGACCGCGGTGGAGGCTGCGTCCCCGGCATCGTTCCAGCCCTCGAACGCGGCCACCATGACCGGGTCGATCAGCTCGGGAACCCCCTCGAGCTCGATCACCCAGCGCCTCCTTCTCCCGGCCGGAGGGGGCGGCACCGCCCCCGCGCCGGCTGCTGTGCTGTTCCTGACGTGCGGCACAAGCCTACGGCGTACCGCCCTCCGTGCCCCAACCTCTGCGGTACGCGGCCCAGTCGCCCGCCGTGCTGTGGAAGTCGACGTACAGCGACAGGCCGAACGTGCGGCGGTCCCGGTCGTGGCGGGCCAGCGCGACCCGGGCGCCGCGGACCGCGGCGGCCACGGTCTCGGCGTACGCGTGGTGGCCCATGTTGCTCGTGTGGTAGCCGGGGAGGCCGATGATCAGATCGGTGCTGCGCGGGGTGACGGCCAGCGCCAGCCCGGTCTGCTGGGCGACGTACCCGCCGAACAGGGACGAGGTCGGCATGGCGGTGTCGTACGCCATCACCGCGATCTGGTCGACCCGGCGGGCGACCTGCCCGAAGTACGCCTGGGCCCACCACTTGGGGTGGCTGAACGGCAGGTAGGCGACGGTGTGCAGGCCGGGCAGCGGGTCGATCTGCGGGACCGCGGCGGACAGCGGGACGCCGCGGTCCTCGGTCAGCCGGTGGACGGTGTCCAGCAGCGCCAGGAACCCCGCGTCGCCGTTCGGCACCGGCTCGACGTCCAGGTGCACGCCGTCGAACCCGGCGTCCAGGACCTGGGCGCAGGAGCCGTCCACCCGGGACCGCACCGCGGGGTCGCCCAGATGCAGACCGGAGCTGCCGGAGCGGGCCACCGTGTCGCCCAGCCACGCCTGCACCCGCACGCCGGGCAGCACCCGGTGCACGTCGGCGACGAAGCGGGCGGCGGTGGGGTGGAGCCCGGGGTCGAGGGTGCCGTCGTGGGCCAGCGGGCCGGTGTGGACGTAGAGGTCGCGGATGCCGGTGCCGGCCACGCGCGTACGCAGTTCTGCCAGGTCGGCGGCGGTGCGGCGGCCGTCCACCCAGGCGTGGCCGAGCCACACCGCGTCATGGCCACGGGTGCGTCCGGCGGCCGCCGGACTGCCGGCGTACTCGGCCCGCAGCGCGGCGGCGACGGCGGCCACGGCCAGCACCGCGAGCACCGTCGCGGCGATCACCGCACGGCGCAGGGCACGCATCAGCCGGCGGCGGGACGGCGGGCTCCAGCGCCGGACGCTGCGGACCAGCCGATGAGACATCCGATCTGTAATCGACAAAGTTCTGGCTTCCCCCTGGACGAACGGCAGGCCGCGCCGCTATACATCGGATCATCAAAAAAAGATCCGATGTCTTGCGACGGGAGTGTGCATGAGTCCGACCATCACCGAGGTCGACGTCTACGACATCCGCTTTCCGACCTCGGAGCAGCTCGACGGCTCGGACGCCATGAACCCCGACCCCGACTACTCGGCCGCCTACGTGGTGCTGCGTACCGACGCGCCCGGCGGCCTCGCGGGGTACGGCCTGTGCTTCACGATCGGGCGCGGCAACGACGTGGTCGCCGCCGCGATCCGAACACTGCGACCTTATGTGGTCGGGCGTGCGGTGGACAGTGTCACGGGCGATCTTGGCGCCTTCTACCGGTTGCTCACCCACGACTCCCAACTGCGCTGGCTCGGCCCGGAGAAGGGCGTGATGCACATGGCCGCCGGCGCCGTGGTCAACGCCGCCTGGGACCTGGCCGCCCGCCAGGCCGGCCGCCCGGTCTGGGAGTTGCTCGCCGGCATGACCCCCGAGCAGATCGCCGACCTCGTCGACTTCCGCTACCTCAGCGACGCGCTCACCCGCGACGAGGCGCTGGAGATCCTGCGCCGCGCCGAGCCCGGAAGGGCCGAACGCGCCGCCCTGCTGCGCCGCGAGGGCTACCCGGCCTACACCACGGAACCCGGCTGGCTCGGCTACTCCGACGAGAAGCTGACCCGGCTCGCCAAGGAGGCGGTCGACGCCGGCTTCCGGCAGATCAAGCTGAAGGTCGGCGCCGACCTCGACGACGACCTGCGCCGGATGCGGCTGGCCCGCGAGGCGGTCGGCCCCGACATCCGGATCGCGGTCGACGCCAACCAGCGCTGGGACGTCCAGGAGGCCGTCGACTGGATGAACGCCCTCGCCCCGTACGACGTGTACTGGATCGAGGAGCCCACCAGCCCGGACGACGTGCTCGCCCACGCGGCGGTGCGCGCCGCCCAGCCGGTGCGGGTCGCCACCGGTGAACACGTCGCCAACCGCGTGGTGTTCAAGCAACTGCTGCAGGCCGGCGCGGTGGACTTCGTGCAGATCGACGCGGCCCGGGTGGGCGGCGTCAACGAGAACATCGCGATCCTGCTGCTGGCCGCCAAGTTCGGCGTCCCGGTCTGCCCGCACGCCGGCGGTGTCGGCCTGTGCGAGATGGTCCAGCACCTGTCGATGTTCGACTTCGTCGCCGTCTCGGGGACCCGGGAGGACCGGATCATCGAGTACGTTCCGCACCTGCACGAGCACTTCACCGACCCGGTCGTGATGGAGAACGGCGCCTACCGCGCGCCGGACGCCCCCGGATTCTCGGTCCGCATGGTCCCCGAGTCCCTCGCCGACTACCGCTACCCCGACGGTCCCGTGTGGACCGCACGACAGGAGCTGGCCCGATGAGCGCCCCCGCATCCGCCTCCGCCACCCAGGACTTCGCCGGGCTCACCGCCCTCGTCACCGGCGGCGCCTCCGGCATAGGCGCGGCGACCGCCGCCCTGCTCACCGCCCGCGGAGCCCGGGTCGCCGTCCTCGACCGCGACGTGTCCGGCGCCCCCGAGGGCACCCTCCCGGTGGTCGCCGACGTCACCTCCGACGAGGCGGTACGGGCCGCGGTCGGCACCGCCGCCGACGAACTCGGCGGGCTGCACGTCCTCGTCGGCAACGCCGGGATCGGCGCCATCGGCACCGTCGAGGACAACCCCGACGACGAGTGGCACCGGGTGCTCGACATCAACGTGCTGGGCATGGTCCGCACCGCCCGCGCCGCGCTGCCGCACCTGCGCAAGGCCGCCCAGGAGCGGCCCGGTTGCGCCTCCATCACGCTCACCTGCTCCATCGCCGCCACCGCGGGGCTGCCGCAACGCGCCCTGTACAGCGCGAGCAAGGGCGCGGTGCTGGCCCTGACGCTGGCGATGGCCGCCGACCACGTCCGCGAGGGCGTCCGCGTCAACTGCGTCAACCCCGGTACCGCGGACACCCCGTGGATCGGCCGGCTGCTCGGCCAGGCCGAGGACCCGGCCGCCGAACGCGCCGCGCTCGACGCCCGCCAGCCGCTGGGCCGGCTGGTCAGCGCCGACGAGGTGGCCGCGGCCATCGCCTACCTGGCGAGCCCGGCCGCGGCGAGCGTGACCGGCACCGCCCTCGCCGTCGACGGCGGCATGCAGGGTCTCCGCCTGCGCCCCGCCGCCGACTGACCACCACCCGCACCACCGCACCGCACCCGCAGCACACCTCCGTACCGCACCCCGCATCAGCACCCGCACCGCCCACCGAGCCACCCTCGAACCCGAAAGGCAGGTCTCGCTGATGAGACTGCGCACGACGACCGTCGCGGCCTGTGCCGCTCTGCTCGCGGTCACCGCTCTCGCCGGCTGCAACAGAGGCAGCGACGACAAGGCCGGCTCGTCCGGCAAGGTCGGCATCGACCTGCCGCGCTCCGACAGCGACTTCTGGAACTCCTACCAGAGCTACATCGAGAAGGGCGTCAAGGCCGGCGTCGTCTCCGCGCTGCCGCGCAGCAACTCGCAGAACGACATCGGCAAGCTCGTCGCGAACGTGCAGACCTTCGTGGACCAGGGCGCCAAGGCGATCGTGATGGCCCCGCAGGACACCGGCGCCATCGCCTCCACCCTGCAGAACCTGGCGAACAAGCACATCCCGGTGGTCAGCGTCGACACCCGCCCGGACAAGGGCGCCGTGTACATGGTGGTCCGCGCGGACAACCGCGCCTACGGCACCAAGGCGTGCGACTACCTGGGCCAGCAGCTCAAGGGCAAGGGCAAGGTCGTCGAGTTCGAGGGCGCGCTGGACTCCATCAACGGCCGCGACCGCTCCGAGGCGTTCGCGTCCTGCATGAAGTCCAAGTTCCCCGGCATCAAGGTCATCCCGCTGGCCACCGACTGGAAGGGCGACGTCGCCTCGGCCAAGCTGCAGACCACGCTCGCCTCCGACCCGGACATCAACGGCATCTACATGCAGGCCGGCGGCGTCTTCCTGCAGCCCACCCTGGCGCTGCTGCAGCAGAAGCACCTGCTCAAGCCGCCCGGCACCGCCGGGCACATCACGATCATCTCCAACGACGGCATCCCCGAGGAGTTCAAGGCGATCAAGGCCGGGCAGATCGACGCCACGATCTCCCAGCCCGCCGACCTCTACGCGAAGTACGCGCTGTACTACGCCAAGGAGGCGCTCGCCGGGAAGACGTTCCAGCCCGGCCCGACCGACCACGACTCCACCATCATCAAGATCCCCAACGGCCTGGAGGACCAGCTGCCCGCCCCGCTGGTGACCAAGGACAACGTGGACGACCCCAACCTGTGGGCCAACCAGCTCGGGAAGAGCTGACCCGATGACCAACGGCACCAACGACCACGCCCCGCCGCCGGCGGTCCACGCCGAGGGCGTCGTGAAGCGGTTCGGGCCCACCGTCGCCCTCGACGGCGTGGGCATCACCGTGGCGGCCGGGGACTCGCACGCCCTCGTCGGGCGCAACGGCGCCGGCAAGTCCACCCTCGTCTCGGTGCTCACCGGGCTGCACGTCCCCGACGCCGGCCGGGTCTCGTTCCAGGGCGAGCCCGCGCCGGCCGCGGGGGACACCGCGGCCTGGCAGTCCAAGGTGGCCTGCGTCTACCAGAAGTCGATGGTCGTGCCCGACCTGACCGTGGCGGAGAACCTGTTCCTCGGCCGGCTCGGGCGCGGCCGGATCCGCTGGTCGGCGCTGCGCGCGCAGGCCGCGGACCTGCTGGCCGAGTACGGGGTGGACGTCGACCCCGCGGCGCGGGCCGGCGATCTGACCGTGGAGCAGGGGCAGTTCGTCGAGATCGCGCGGGCCCTCTCGTTCGGCGCGCGGTTCATCATCCTCGACGAGCCCACCGCGCAGCTCGACGCGGCCGGCATCGAACGCCTCTTCACCCGCCTGCGAGAACTCCAACGGCAGGGCGTGGCCTTCCTGTTCATCTCGCACCACCTCCAGGAGGTCTACGACCTGTGCAGCACGGTCACGGTCTACCGTGACGCCCGCCACGTGCTGACCGCGCCCGTCGCCGAACTCGGCAAGGCGGAGCTGGTGGCGGCCATGACGGGCGAGGACGCGGGCGGCCAGGCCGCGGCCGGCTGGCACGCCAAGGCGGTCCGGGACGGCGGCGGCGAGCCGGTACTGCGGGCCGAGGGGCTGGCCCTGGACGGCCTGTACGAGCCGATCGACCTCGCGGTGCGGGCCGGCGAGGTGGTGGGCCTGGCCGGGGCGACGGCCAGCGGCAACACCGCGCTCGGTGAGACCCTCGTCGGCCTGCGCAAGGCCACCGCGGGCCGCACCCTGGTCGCCGGCCGGCCGGTGCGGCCGGGCAGCGTCCCGCACGCGCTGGGCGCCGGCATCGGGTACGTGCCCGAGGACCGGCACCGCCAGGGCCTGGTGCTGGGCCGCAGCGTCGCGGAGAACGCCACCCTGTCGGTGACCGACCAGCTCGGCCCGTACGGCACCGTGCTGCCGTCGAAGACCCGGGAGTTCGCGCAGCGCATGATCGCGTCGCTGGACATCAAGACCTCGGGGCCCGGCCAGCCGGTCTCCGACCTGTCCGGCGGCAACCAGCAGAAGGTCGTCATCGCCCGGGCGCTGGCCCGCGAGCCGCGGGTGCTGGTGGCCATCAGGCCGACCGCGGGCGTGGACGTGAAGTCGAAGGACTCGCTGCTGTCCGTGGTGCGGGGCGTCGCCGAGCGCGGCGACGCGGCCGTCATCGTCTCCGACGAACTGGACGACCTGCGGGTCTGCGACCGGGTGGTCGCCCTGTTCCACGGGCGGGTGATCGCCGAGTTCGGCAGCGGATGGACCGACCGGGACCTGGTCTCGGCGATGGAGGGGCTGCCCACGGGCGGCGGCAAGGGAGCCGAGGAATGAGCGAGACCAGTCAGCTGACCGCCGACCCGGCCGTGCCCCGCGCGGCCGGCCGCGCGGCACCGCGCATCCAGTTGAGCCGCTACCGGGACCTGTCCCTGCTGCCGGTGATCTTCGTCCTCGGCGTGATCGGCTTCATCGTCTCGCCGGCCTTCCTGACCTCCGACAACCTGATCGGGGTGCTCCAGCAGACCAGCGAGCTGAGCCTGCTGGTGCTCGGCGAGGCGATGATCCTGATCTGCGGCCGGATAGACCTGTCGCTGGAGTCGACCATCGGCGTGGCCCCGGTGGTCGCCATGTGGCTGGTGATGCCGAGCAGCGGCTCGGCCACCTACCACGGCATCGGGGTGCTGCCCGGCTGGATGTCGATCCCGGCCTGCCTGGCGGTCGGCCTGCTGATCGGCGGCTTCAACGGGTTCATGATCCTCAAGCTGCGGGTGAACGGCTTCATCGTCACCCTCGGCATGCTCACCATGCTGCGCGGCCTCCAGGACGGCATCTCGCAGGGCAAGTCCATCGTCGAGGTGCCCGGGTCGTTCTCCTACCTCGGCAAGGCGTCCTGGCTCGGGGCGCCCGCCGCGGTGTGGATCTGCCTGGTGCTGTTCGCGATCGGCGGGCTCGCCCTCGGCTACCTGCGGCACGGCCGGGCGCTGTACGCGATCGGCGGCAACACCGAGGCGGCCCGGGCGGCCGGCATCCGGGTCGACCGGATCACCTGGATCGTGCTGGCCCTCGGCGGACTGCTCGCCGCCTTCGCCGGCGTGCTGTACGTCGGCCACTACGGGGCGGTGTCCTCCACCCAGGGCGACGGCTGGATCTTCCAGGTGTTCGCCGCCACCGTCATCGGCGGCGTCAGCCTCAACGGCGGGCGCGGCACGCTCTTCGGGGCGCTGACCGGCGTGATCGCCCTCCAGCTGGTGGTGAACGTGACCACTCTGGGCGGAGTGCCGCCGCTGTGGGACAAGTTCCTCTACGGTGCCATCATCATCGTCGCCCTGATCATCTCCCGCTTCGCCAGCGGCGAGAAGCAGGACTGAGGCCCCCGGAGAACGCCGGCCATCCACCACCGCACGCAAGGAGACGACCGTTCCATGCCCGTACCGGCTCTGCCCCGGCTCGGCCTCGGCTGCGCCCCGCTCGGCAACCTCTACCGCGCGATCAGCGACGAGGAGGCCGAGGCCGCGGTGGCGGCCGCGTTCGACACCGGCGCCACGTACTTCGACATCGCACCGCATTACGGCCTCGGCCGTGCCGAGGAGCGGCTGGGCCGCGCCCTGGCCGGCCGGGACCGGTCCTCGTACGTGCTGTCCACCAAGGTCGGGCGCCGGCTGCGGGACCTGGAGCCCGGCGAGGAGGTCGACGAGCAGGGCTACGTCGACAACCCCCGGCGGGCCCGCGTCCGGGACTTCACCCCGGACGGGATCCGCGCCACGCTGGAGGGCTCGCTGGAGCGGCTCGGCGTGGACGCGGTCGACATCGTGTACCTGCACGACGTCGAGGACCACCTGGACGCCGTCCGCGGCGGCGGCTTCGCCGCGCTCGCCGACCTGCGCGACCAGGGCATGGTCAAGGCGGTCGGCTTCGGCATGAACTACAGCGGCGTCCTGGCCGAGCTCGTCACCGAGTTCGACGTGGACGTGGTGCTGTGCGCCGGCCGCTGGACGCTGCTGGAGCGCACCGCGCTGGACGACCTGCTGCCGGTCTGCGAGCAGCGCGGGACGCAGGTCGTGGCCGGCGGGGTCTACAACTCCGGCCTGCTGGCCGACCCCAGGCCCGGAACGCACTACAACTACCAGGCGGCACCGGCGGAACTGCTCCGCCGGGCCCAGGAACTGGCCGCGGTCTGCGGCGAGTTCGGGGTGCCGCTGCGGGCAGCGGCGCTGCGCTTCCCGTTCGGCCACCCGTCGGTCGTCGCGGCGGTCGTCGGCGCGGCCGGCGCGGCCGAGGTGCGGGACAACGCCGCGCTGTTCGGGCACGACATCCCGGACGCGATGTGGCACGCGCTGGTCGCCCGGGGACTGCTGGACGAGGACGTGCCCCTGCCGCTCGCGGCCATCGCGGGCAGTGCGGCGAAGGAGGAGTGACGCCGTTGCGGATCGACGCCCACCACCATCTGTGGGACCTGGACCGGCGGCCGCAGCCGTGGCTGACCGGTCCGGCCCTGGACCCCATCGCCCGCACCTTCCGGCTCGCCGAGCTGGCGCCGCTGCTGGCCGAGCACGGCATCGACGCGACGGTCGTCGTGCAGTCCAGCTCCTCGCTGCCGGAGACCCGCGAGCTGCTGGACATCGCCGCCGGCTCCGGCGGCCTGGTGGCCGGCGTGGTCGGCTGGGCCGACCTCACCGACCCTGGGCTGCCCGAGGTGCTCGCCTCGCTCACCGGCCCGCTGGTGGGGATCCGGCACCAGGTGCAGGACGAGCCCGACCCCGGCTGGCTCACCCGGCCCGAGGTGCACGCCGGGCTGAAGGCCGTCGCCGGTGCCGGGCTGGTCTACGACCTGCTGGTCACCCCGGTGCAGCTGGCGGCGGCCGTGGAGACCGTACGGGCGCTGCCGGAGGTGCCCTTCGTGCTCGACCACTGCGCCAAGCCGCCGATCGCGGCCGGCGGCTGGCAGCCGTGGGCCGGGCAGGTGGCGGAGCTGGCCGCGCTGCCGAACGTGAGCTGCAAGCTGTCCGGCCTGGTCACCGAGGCCGACTGGGAGCGGTGGCGGCCGCAGGACGTGCTGCCGTACGCCCGGCACGTGCTGGACGCGTTCGGCCCGGACCGGGTGATGTTCGGCTCCGACTGGCCGGTGGCGACCCTCGCCGGGCGGTACGCCGACGTCTACGCGCTCGCCGAGCAGGCCGTCGCGGCGCTGGACCCGGCGGAGCGGGAGGCGGTGTTCGGCGGCACCGCGGCCCGGCTGTACGGGCTGCCGGACGGCGGTCCGAGGACACCGGAGGGTGGGTCATAATGGACAGGCAAGACATCGGAGGTCTGGCGCGGGCGCCACGAGACCTGGGACAGGGGAGGCGCTGATGGCGGTCACCGACGAGGCGATCGAGAAGATCAAGGAGATGATCGTCTCCGGGGCGCTGCGTCCCGGCGACCGGCTCCCCAAGGAGAGCGAGCTGGCCGCCGAGCTGGGCCTGTCCCGCAACTCGCTGCGCGAGGCCGTGCGGGCGCTGTCGCTCATCCGCATCCTCGACGTCCGCCAGGGCGACGGCACCTACGTCACCAGCCTGGACCCGCAACTGCTGCTGGAGGCACTGAGCTTCGTGGTGGACTTCCACCGCGACGACACCGTGCTGGAGTTCCTCGCCGTGCGCCGCATCCTGGAGCCGGCCGCGACCGCGATGGCGGCGATCCGCATCCCCGCCGAGGAACTCGACGCGCTGGAGGGCAAGCTCGACGCGCTCGGCGAGCAGCCCTCGGTGGAGGAACTGGTCGCCTCCGACCTGGAGTTCCACCGCGGCATCGTGCAGGGCTCCGGCAACTCGGTGCTGTGCTCGCTGCTCGACGGCCTGTCCGGGCCCACCACCCGGGCCCGCGTGTGGCGCGGCCTGACCCAGGAGGACGCGGTCAGCCGCACGCTGATGGAGCACCGGGCGATCCTCGCGGCGCTGCGGGACCGCGACGCCGAGGCCGCCCGCGCCTGGGCCACCGTCCACGTCGCCAGCGTCGAGCAGTGGCTGCGCTCCACTCTCTGAGGCGCGCCCCTCCCTGAGGCGCGCCCGTCTCTGAGGCGCGCCCGCCCGAGGCCGCTCGCCGCGCCGGCGCGCCCCGGGCTCAGCCGGCGGCGTAGCGGCCGGGCGGCGAGCCGACCGCCGCGGTGAAGTCCCGGGTCAGATGGGCCTGGTCGGCGTAGCCGAGGTCGGCGGCCAGCCGGGCCCAGTCGATGTCCGCGCCCTCGTCCGCGCGGGCCGCCACCTCGTGCAACCGGGCCCGGCGCAGCACCCACTTCGGCGACGCGCCCACGTACTCGGCGAACAGCCGCTGCAACTGCCGTACCGGCAGCCCCAGATCGGCGGCCAGCTCGTCGACGCGGAACAGCTGCGGGCCGGCGGTGATCCGCTCCACGAGCGCCGCGACCTGCGGCACCTGGGGGTCGGCCGCGGCCCGCGGCAGCAGGTCGAGCAGATAGGCGTCGGCGAGCCCGGCCATCTCCGCCAGGTCGTCCCGCTCCAGGATCCGGGCGCTCACCTCGCGGGCCGCGGGCCCGAAGACGTCCGCCGCCGGCACCGAGCGGTCGGCGAGCGCGGCCACCGGGCCGTCCGCGAACGGCCGGAACGCGCCCGGCCGGAACTTCACCCCGAACGCCTGGCCGCGGCCGTGCAGCACCCGGTGGAAGACGTCCCGCTGCACCCCGTACACCAGCGGCTCGGGCTCCTCGAAGACCAGGTGCACGTTGGGGTGCGCCAGCACCTTCTGCTCGTGGTCCGGGCGGTCGCGCAGATCCCAGCGCGGGTTCCAGTAGAACTCCACGTACGGCGCGAGGCCGGGGGCGGGCTCGTGCCGCCGCAGCTCCAGCCGGGTCGCCGCCACGTCCGGCCGCAGCACGCCCCGTCCCATGTCGTGGCTGGTCATGCCGCCCACGATAGGGCCTGTCGTGTTTCTTCAAGACCCGCGCCGCGCGCCCGTCTAGGTTCGGCGCCATGACCTTCCACGAACACCTCGCCGCCGGCGCGGCGGAGGCCGCGAGGATCACCTCCGGCGTCACCGCCGGGCAGCTCGGCGACCCCACACCCTGCCCCGAGTACGACACCCGGGCCCTGGCCAACCACCTCGTCGCGTACACCGGCATCGGCATGGAGCTGCGGGCCCGCCGCGAGCCGCACCCCGACGACCTGGCGACCCGCGACTTCACCACCGACCCGCAGTGGGCCGCCGCCTACGCCGCCCAGCTCGACCGCTCGGTCGCCGCCTGGGCCGACCCGGCGGTCTGGGAGGGCGAGATCAACGGCATGCCCGCGGAGGCGATGGCCGGCATGCTCTACCTCGAACTCGTGCTGCACGCCTGGGACCTGGCCCGGGCCACCGGCCAGGAGTACCGGCTGGACGGCGCGGCCGCGGCCGCGCTGCTCGGCATGGTCCGCGAGCAGGCCGAGATGTACCGGCAGTACAAGGGGTTCGGCGAGGCGGTCGAGGCACCGGCCGGTGCGTCCGACCTCGACCTCGCGCTCGCCCTCTCCGGCCGCGACCCCCGCTGGACCGCCTGACGGCGGCTCGCCGCGGACTCCGGCGCCCCCGGGGGGAGAGAGGGGGGCGACGAGGAGGTGCCGGGCCGGCTCCCCGTGACCGGCCCGGCACGACGCCGGCCGGAGGCCCGGCCGGAGCCCCCGCGGACTCCACCGGGCCTCCAGCCGGGGGCGCGTTCCCGCAGGTCTCACTCGCCCCGCAGGATGAGGGCCGTGCGGGCCCTGACCTCGGCCGTGTCCAGGCCGCGCACCGTCAAGGTGGTGCGGCGGCGCAGGACGTCGTCGACGTCGTGGGCCCACTCGTGGTCGCGGGCGTAGACCGCCTGGGCCCAGATCTCCGGGGCGTCGGGGTGGATCCGCTCGGCCAGTGCCGGGTCCTCGTTGGCCAGCCGGGCGATGTCGAAGGCCAGCGAGCCGTAGTGGGTGGCCAGATGGCGCGCGGTGTCGGCGGCCATCCGCGGCCCCGGCGCGACGCCGTCCACCAGCAGCCGGTGGGTCACCGCGTCCGGGCTGGCGAAGCCCGGCAGCGGAGCCCGGCGCGGCAGCTGGGACATGGGTTCCATGTCGTCGGCGAGCGGGTGGCCGGGGAGCGCCGCCAGCTTGTTCATCACCGTGCGGCCGATGTGCCGGAACGTCGTCCACTTGCCGCCGGCCACCGACAGCATGCCCCCGGCGCCCTCGGTGACCACCGTCTCCCGCTTGGCCTTGGCGGTGTCGCCGGGACCGCCCGGCAGCACCCGCAGCCCGGCGAAGGAGTAGGTGATCAGGTCGCGGGACAGCTGCGCGTCGCGGACCGAGAACGCCGCCTCGTCCAGGATCTGCGCGATGTCCGCCTCGGTGACCGCGACATCGGCCGGATCGCCCTCGTACACCTCGTCGGTCGTGCCGAGCAGCAGCATGTCCTCCCAGGGGAGGGCGAAGGTGATCCGGTACTTGTCGATGGGCGTGGCGAGCGCCGCCCGCCACGGCGAGGTGCGCCGGAGCACCAAGTGGGCGCCCTTGGACAGCCGGATGGACGGGGCGGCCGCCGGGTCCTCCATCCGCCGCAGGTGGTCGACCCACGGCCCGGTGGCGTTGAGCACCAGCCGGGCGTTCACCCCGAACTCGGTGCCGTCGGTGCGGTCCCGCAGCTCCGCCCCGGTGACCCGGCCGCGGGTGAAGCGCAGCCCGGTGACCTC
>Ga0123352_10009824_pt1 | contig 15003 bp, 10 predicted proteins | sample TergutLab28metaG_FD_89700 | JGI IMG/M metagenome (GOLD analysis project Ga0123352, IMG submission 89700) | Labiotermes labralis P1 segment gut microbial communities from Petit-Saut dam, French Guiana - Lab288 P1 | ecosystem: Host-associated > Arthropoda: Insects > Digestive system > Gut ... | reverse complement strand
GAAAAATGATCTCCTGATGATGAGCTTCCCGAAAGCTCGAAACATGTAGAGAGTGAATGACGACTACCCATGAAAATAAAGGATAGTCCACAAGTGACATCGTGTTGGTTATTTTTAAACAAGAATTTTGTCTGTTGTTTTGTATGGGTGTGAAACTGGGTCGCTCACATTGAGGGAGGAACGTAGGCTGAAGGTGACTGAGAATTGGGAGCTGAGGAGAGTATTTGGGACTAAGAGGATGAAGTATCAGGGGAGTGAAGAAAACTACACATTGAGGAGTTTACTGAACTGTATTCCTCACCAGATATTATTCGAGTGATGAAATCGAGAAGAACGAAAGGAACGGGGCACGTATCGTACATGGCGTAGAAGACAGTTATATACACGGTCTTGCTGGGGAATCCTGAGACAAAGAGACGACTTGGAGGACCCAGATATAGATGGGGATGATAGATCTTCAAGCAGTGGGATGAAGCATGGACTGTATTTGTTTTGGCTCGGGATGTTGAAGCAAGCCGACTGTAGTATTTAGTGTCATGTTTATGTTTTGATCGGCTGAAGTAACGTTGAGATATAAGTCTGCCTGAGCCAAGATTGTACTGCTGTTGTACAGTTTCTTTGATTGGTTGTGTTCTGTACTTTAGTGATAGGCTTGTGCCGAGTCAATGATGTATATTTGTGTTGCACTGGTTATGATCAACTCTGTGCGTAACTGAAGTTTGCTTTTTGATGTAACTATTTTTCTTTTTATTTGTAATTCCTCTTCCCTTTATACTCTGTGTTAATGTTAACAATACAATTACTTGGCAATTTCAATGAGTGTTGTATTGCTGTTCGCACTAATCATTTACCACAAGACCTCCACAATCAGAGTTCGACCGCTCAAAGAATCGAGGACGAAGTATGTGCCAGTCCTCGGATCAACACCAAGTATCCCTTACATGTCGGTTGAGGTACCCGAGGGCTCATTTCTGGTAGCAGAGCGTGGTTTTTCCTCAGGCATTTCCACCTTGTCCCGTCAACGGTCAGTTGAGCGGTCGGAATTTGGTTTGGGCGTCTTATGGCTACATATTTGTGTTGCCTCGGAGATATACAAACTTACTGCTGAAAAGTTACGGCAACTTTGCTCCGAGGAGGGGTTGGACAGTGAAGGAGCAGTACGATCGCTACGGCAGAGACTAGTGCGCCACTTGACTACGAGCATGATGGCGAGTAAACAAGACGTCGAGCTGGAGCAGGCAAGTGTCCAGACTAATTTGTCGTCAGATGCGACTCATGGTGGGCCCCAAAACCCTAGTAACAGCTCTCATGTGGGCGGCTGTGATAATGCAGTCCCCGTTGTTGTCGAATTGTTACGGCACGTCCCGTTCCTATCGTCTGAAAAACCCGAAGCCATTTTGCGCATGGTTAGCAAGTTGGATGAAATACAGACGATAAAATGTTTGTTGTTCGTATCTTGCCTTTGGTCTCCGATGCAGTGTTGAGATTTTTTGGAGACTGTTTAAGAAGTGGGAGGAACTGGGAACAATGTAAGGGTGAATTGTTGAGAGAATTTTTCCCCCCATTTCGTGCGCGAAAGGATGATACGTGATCATATTGTGTTTAATTTTCATGAGGAGGGACAAGCGCTGAGCGAATACGTGGACAGCGTGTTTGCAGCGGCTACATTTTTGGAATATGAGGCTGATGAGGAACAGTTAGTCGGTCGCACTGTTATGAATCTACACACCACCATCTTGGTCCACGCGGCATTTTTGGAAATGCCCCGCTCACGAAAGAAATTGATGAGTGCTGTCGGTCTGATTGAGGAAAGGTTTTCTGTATTGAAAAAGGACAGAGGACCCAGCCAGTAGTTGCCACTTCGAGTGGGAGCAGCCCCCGTAACCGAGAACCGTCCCGGAATGTCCTGCCAGTTTCCCGTTCTCGTAGATGTTGGTATTGCGGACGCCTAGGACACATAAGACGTGATTGGCGCAATAGAGCCCCCCCCCCCCAGTCGGGAAACGGGCAGGCGCCCGATGGTCGCTAGGGCCCCGGTGTGTTACAGTCAACTCATTTCGAAAAGTTGAAGCAGCACCTCCGAGCACATTGTTGTGGGTTGGTTTAAACTTCAAGGTAGGAAAGGTCCCTGCCCTCGTAGATACAGGTGTCCAATTTTCCTGTGTACGCTCGGATGTTATTGACTACCTCTACTTGAGAGTCGAGGATTGTACAGTTTTGTCCTGCTCATTGCCATGCCTATTAGCAGATAGAAGCAAAGCTCAGGTTAAGGACGCTGTGAGTTTGCACGTTCGTCTCCTCATATTTTCTCGGGATCACGAATTTAAGGTTCTAAACGGCGGCCCATTACAGGCCATTTTAGGGATAGACTTCCTCCAACGTACTCAGATGAGAGTTGATTTGTCTTCGAGAACTTACTGTTTTGCCATTGCACCCAGTACAGTAGGATCGTTTTCCGCTGCAGAACTGCAGGAAAGGAGCTAACCGTGTTTGCAACATTTGTGTGGGGAAGTGGCTGATTTTACTACTCTTGAACAGGGCCACCCTAACGATCTGAATCAGGATGTCTTGACGAGGGAATTTTCCTCCTTGTTTTCTGCCTCCCTCGGGATCGCTAAGTGCACCCCTTGCGACATAGAACTGTCCGACACTGCACCTGTTCGGTCGCCGCCATACCGGTGTGCGTCCCCAAAGTTGCAAATCTTTAAACAGATCGTGAACGAGTTGCTGGAACAGGGAGTTGATAGACATAGTAAGTCTCAGTATGCGAGCCCCGCATTTTTGGTCCCCAAAAGCGGTGGTGGTTTCCGCATGGTGGTCGACTACCGGAAAATTAACTCAAAGATCGTGTTTGACTCCTATCCTGTGCCGTCTATCGACTAAGCTTTGGAGCAATTTACAGGTGCCGTAATATTTTCTGTCCTTGATCTCAATTCGGCATATTTTCAGATTCCCCTTACCCCTCGGAGTCGTCGAGTCACCGCCTTTTGTACTCCTTTTGGTTTGTTCGAGGTTAATAGGCTCCCCATGGGAATAAGTGTGGGCAGTCAGGGTCTGACTCGGTTTGTAGATGAGCTATTTGCTGACGTAAAGGGCAATTTCGTATTTAACTACCTCGATGGCCTTGTTGTTTACTCTCGTTCGGTAATGGATCACGTGACGCACGTGCGCTTGGTCCTCCAACGGCTGCAAGATGTACGATTTACCTTAAATCCCGCGAAAATTACCATCGGAGCTAGAGAGGTTAAGTACTTGGGCCACTCGTTGTCTTCTCGCGGTATCACCGTGTTACTAGATAGAGTTGCAGCAATTAACCTTTTGGCGCCGGAATTATTTTTTTTAATTTTAGCACATTCTGTATATAAAAAGTTAATAATACAGGAACCAAATACGTTAGAATTATGAAACAAACTGCATTTTGAAGAGAAAAAAACGGAGAGTATACACCATGTTTAAAATATTCGGTACCCATATTTGTTGAATAAATATATAAAATGCAACTTTGGAGGTTAGCGGTGCGGTACGTCAACTACAGTTGACGTTAGGCGTCTAAACGTTAAGTCGTATCCCCGGCCTACTAATTTGAGGACCTTGAGGAGGTTCATAGGGATGACAGGGTTTTATGATCGCTTCATTTCCCGATTTTTCCAGCTGTGCAGCTCCATTGCACGTACTCAAGAAAAAGGGGCTAAATTCATCTGGACGGAAGAAATATCAATCCGCCTTTGACTCCTTGAAGAAGGCATTGACCGAGGCCCCGGTACTTCAAGTACCTGACTTCGATAAGGAATTTGTGTTGGTCACAGATGTCAGTGACCTTGAAATCTGGGCTGTGCTGAATCAGCGCTTGGAGCAGGAGCCAGCCCCGGTCTCTTATTACAGGCACTTGTTGACATCCGCTGAGCGTAACTATTCGACGTATCCCTTATCTGTCAGTTGAGGTACCCGAGGGCTCATCCTACAATATAAAATTGTGTGTGGACCGAAAAAAGCAGACCCCATTTCTATGCGGCACATTAAGTGCAAGACGCTGAAAACCCCCTTTTGTATTATAGTATTTTGCAGTCCGACAGATAATTACTGTCTACAAGCCTTGCAGTGTCATGCAGTCCTACAAAGAGTCAGGATCTGCTAAAATGAAGTTTCATGCAGACCGAAAGTCAGATTCTACCAACGTTACGGTGTCATTCACACCTTTAGTCAGGGCCTAATAACCTTATCGTGTCCTACTGTCCGGTAGATGGTTATTGGTGTCTTACAGACCGATAAATAAAGACTGCTAAATGCATGGTGTCACGCTAACTGGTTGATGTTTACCGTCCTATAACGTTATGGTGCCTCGCAAACTGACAGGGCCTGCTGTGTGGTGTCATGCTAACTGGCTGATGATTACTGTTTAATAAGCTATGGGGCCCTGCAGAAGGATAGGGCCTGCAAACTTTATGGTGTCATAATCTACAGGAAAATTACATGGATTTTTAAGATCTCTAGACTCTTTTTACCCTTTCTTGCCGCAAAAATTTTCAAAATGAATTAAGTACTCTTAGGCAAGAACAAACTTTCATGTATCCATGGTGTGACAAACCGTGGAGATGCACGCACCTACGTTTCCATAAGGACCTCCGCCACTCCAATTACTTTACAGACTCCTTCCATTCCAATTATTGGTATTACTTTCGTCTGATTAATTAACTAAGTGTCTGTTACGGAAGGTCATCGGTGATGCTAAATGTGCTTCAAGACCAGACTACGTCTGCAAGAAAAGACTGTCACTATAGATACGCCATTTACTGCGTAGAGTAAAAATAGGAGAGAACCGGACAAGAAATGGGGAGGTCGGTGCTTCTGGAGTGTCTGAATATGTCAGTTATTGTAGAGTTCAGTAGTTGTACCACGTCAATATGTCGTGTTAGCGCAGAAGCCGTTGAAAATTCGGCAGATGGATTTAACAAGTTCCTCTTTTAGCTCTTAGTGTACTGCACTCAGTAGCAAGTGTTTGTTTCAGTATTTTGTGGCCTAGGTCGCTTTAGAAACTGTGGTGGTCAAAAGTGCTGTCATCAAAATGGCTTTCTATAGAGCCATAACTGATGTTTTACTCGCATTGCCAGAGAAGTCTTTGGCTTGTTTTATGAAGGCATTTTTTTTATACAAGACTACTTTGAATAAGTTGATTCTCAATAGATTAAAAATTTCATCAGAAAGAGTTTGCGCAATTTCGTTAATTTTGAGACTAGTTCTCCGACGTTTATAATGATTCTCCTGATTATAAATGTTCAAATTAGAGAAGCCACCCTCATGCTACACTTTCGGAGCATTACTGTCATCCTTTCATTTAATTTCAGTACTACCACGCGTCGTTACAACGTGAATACCAACCAAATTTAGAGCAAAATTATCTTTCGGTTTGAACACAAAATTAAGTATGTGTTCAACAGTTAGTTTTAAAAACTCTATAAGATGTCTCCGGTTTATACAGTATCTCTGTATCAGACTAAATCAAATCAAATCAAAGAAGACAAGACACCTGGGGCCTGCCTGTGATAAGTGAGAAATGACACAGACATTTTTGTCGAAAAATCTGAGGCGCGAAACACCACATGGATGCCCTAGACGTAAATTGGAGGATTATAACAAAATGGCTCCGAAACTCTGTGAGAGTACACACTAGATTCATCAACATCAGGAAAGGTACCAGTGGTGATTCTTCTGAAAATGGCACCGAACGTCTGGAGAGGAAATACACCGCGGATTTCTTGAATAGCTTCTAAAGCATGACTCTACTCCATAAAGTTAGTTCAAATTTTGAGGCATTTTTAGAGAGATGACTCGGAGGGGGCAGGTTCTTATCTCCGTTCCTTCCTTGCATCAGAAGCAGGAAGTGAGCAAAGTTCATAGTCCAGTTATTCACAGAGAAACTGTAGCAAATCGCGTTTTGGCGGAAGTATTATGAGTCCCTGCATGACAGACAGACAGACAGTGATTCGGGAGAAGAGCAGTTGAGTTTTGATACAATGGTGAAAAAAAAATCATTGATACAAAATATATTCCATATTAAGCTTTGTGTAAAATCTCTATATAACGGGAAAAGTTATACGCTGTTTGTTTCATCACTTTAAATCTCATAAAAGACATTTTATGAAGTAGGAATATACTATCGAGTGGTCTACACAAACAACTGTCAGAGAAATTACTTTGTTTGACGGCGGTCCGGTGGTACCTCGTCTGTATCCAAGGGATAAATTTTTTTTTAATTTCTAAAAAAAATAGTTGATTGTCCACAATGTATTAACGCGTGAAACTAATCTAAACATCACACATAAACTCGGCTCCTATCTCACAAAAGACACTTGTGCTCGATTACAAAGGACAACAGTCTTAGAGAAATAAAAATGCTTATTTTAAGAATCCTATGATACCTACTAACACCTGTGTGGGCAACATGCAAAATTTTGTTAAAGCATGTGGTATATATCGTACCCACTCTAACTGAAAATGTCATATTTACGTAAAACTCACCTCCAGGATCAGGGGGAAGATTGTAGCCAGAGGCAATATTACTGTTCATTTTGATAAACCCGTCCTGAGGGGAATCTTTTCATTTCGCCAACCACTGCATTCCCGTCTCCAAGAAAGTTGTAGAATTTCCATGACTTAAAATCCCAGATGTCGTACGTTGAAACCACGTCTGAAACAAACGGAAGAATCTGCGGTCAGTCTACAGATGCAAGCTCACCTCTGTCCTACTGCATATACACAGGAGGTTCAGAATTCTTTCTTGTATCAAGCACCGCCAAAGCAAAGGGGCGTTATTTTATCTGACAACGACGCTACTCACTTCCAGTCTGTTCGATTAAGTCTTACACACATGTTCACAGTACGGCTAGCTTCGCAGCTGCTTACCGGAGCGAGTCATCTGCGTATCGTGGTGTGCATTTCGTGCGAGAGATAGCAGAATACGGATGGTAGAGAGTGTCGTCCCAATTCGGGCAAGTGTGACGCCTTGAACAACAGTTTCCATTATACCTGTAGACATTAACCGAACACCCAGAAGTCACGAGTGCAGTAACCATAAGAAACAACTGTGTTTCGCACACTCCAAGACAAATAAGGTGAAACACGTGTGTGTACTTTGTAAACTGGTAACTTGGTTGGGTCTACTCCTGGACGAACAGAGCCAATACTCGTTCTGTTTGCGGTAAAACGTGGTTTCAACTCTGTGTGTAAGTGCAGTCTCAGAATAACAGGTTTTGCCTATTAATCTACAAAGCGCCATCAGTAGCAAACCATTCCACACCAAAATAATCCACGAACATCATACGTCCTTTTTAGTTATTTCTTTACGACACGTTTCTGTTGTTCATTCGACCATCTTCAGTTAGAAGATACAACTACATAAAGAAAAAGTGCGATATAGAAGAGGTCTCCCTTTTACTATCAACCTGATAAAACACATCGCTTATTATTACCAATACAGGTATAATGAAAACATAAAATATTCGAAAAAAATTTCCACTAAAATCCAAAGTGTTACAAATATAAAGTTAAAGACGTATTATATATTGATTAGTGAGGATAAAAACACGCAACTGGCATTATTATTGCGACATCTCTTAGCAGCGTCGTACTGTGAAAATAATCAATCCGTAAATCTAAAATTAATTTATAACAGACGATAATCAAAATATACCACCACTGACGGATCACATGTGGTGTAAAGGTTTCTTATTTTCTTTTGCGCGTCACATTAACTCCCACGCACGAGTATCCAAAATTATTGATCATCCAGTGTTGCTAATGAAATTTATTGAGTGTTGACTGTTGGGAAACTGTTTCATGCTACCGTCTGTCAACAAATATAAATACGTATAAATTTCCCTAAAAGTAAGAAATAGTTTAATAATTTTTAAAATATAGGGTAATATAAATATTGTGATAGATCTGTTTTATCACCGCGTATGATATTTTCTATTTTGTAGCCCTTCATTAGGTATGGGCTTTTACCCACATTTTATGCCGTAATAATGAAAATAAGTTAAAAGTGTTGTTGAGAAGGTTTATTAATGAATTATTAAAAATATTCAAATTTGTACCACGCGTAGAATGTAGGGGTTGCATACACGCCAGTGTAGCTACTGTTATGCTACGTTTTCTTTCACCAATCAGTGCGAGTTAGCTGCAGTCTACACGCTATCTATGACGGGACTGAGGAACTAACGTTTACCAAAATTGTGTTATGTAGATGTGTCATTTATGTGGTCACTCATTTGGGATTCTCCATAAATGTTGATTTTCTCTAGCACATCCATAAACCTACTTGTGTTGGCGACTTGCACTACTTCCACAATATCTTCCAAAGGGCCCCGATCGAGTGATTTCATTTTGTTTGTAGGTGTTGAGAAAAATCTCGAATTTTGATTTTGATACTTATATGACAGGAATAGATCTTTGAATCTAACTAAAAAAAATACCTTCCAATTTGTCCAGGCAGCGTTTACTGCACTCTGTGCCATTTCATACATTTATTTTGGTGTCTTGTATAATCTGAGTGCAAAAAGAATTTGGGCCTATTTTTCTAAGACCACAACTATACAACAGACATTCTGACACCAATTTTAATACTTTTTGAACTAGGGGACAACCTACGCATCTTTTCAGAAAGACAAGTGCATCAGTCCACAACAAATAAAATCGTTAAGTTTTAATGCATTTATTTTATTCCAAAAGATACATTTGAGTAGTTGAATAGCACAGCGGTACGAGATCAATTTATGAAATAATTCATCTTTCTTAAAAAGTAAAATAATTGCACTTTTCCTGCCAATCACAGCCGGAGCTCTTCCAGCCTTAATGGACGACAACTTATTTCATTTCATCCGTAGAAACAGTCCTTTTAAATTATTAACATAATTTTTTAATGAAATTATTAAAATATTTTTGATTTTGTACTGGAAGATACATGCGAAGTCTTTTACTATGGCGTCGTCGGGTTATAGCAAAAGGCAGACGCTTGCGGCTTTGTGAAACGGTGCTAGAGAATATATTTTTCGGAAAAATTTGAACAATTTAATAACGACTCAATTATTTCCAAAAAATCAAAGCATTCGAGGCGTTTTAAAAGTATTCAAGTATTCTGCGCGTTAACGTCAAAGCAAAAACAACACCTATGGACATTATTTATGAATTTCAGTTTCTTTACCTGCATGTTTCTCCCGCTGTGGTTATCCTAATATAAATCTTCAACACTGAGGATTTCTTGACTAATGTCTTCAGAGGACATTAGACCATATCGACTGGTAAACATCAGCGCCCTGTCTCCATCTCCATGGTCTAGCAGTCCAAGAAGAAAATACTGAGGAGCAAGCCTTGAGACTTTTATGCACAAAGATTAGAAAGTGCTTCTATTTGGAACAATTTTTAGGCGAAGGAGGGCACTGTAAAATGCATCCAAGCATAATTTCAATGCTGTTAATTTCAGTTCATAGCAGCAAATTCTGACAGTCATACCTAACGACAAAACAATGGCAGGTGTGAAAGTCTCATATTTGCATGAAAATGTAATTGAACTTTTTGCTGTGCTAGCTATAAGAAGAGGTGGTTTAGTGGACATAAAGCTCCACTCATATTTAACCTTGGCACTAGATGGATGTGAGTGGTCAGCTTTAAGTCCCAGCCACTTTACATCCGGGGGTAAGAGTGCCCGGTACCAATTTATAGGAGGGCATGTGGACCCCACAGGTGGTATGGACGCTTTTCAGAAAATACTTTGTCTCTGCCAGATATTGAATCCCTATCCCTAGATTGTCCAGCCTGTACCCTGGTCCCTGTAATGATCAATTACCTTATCGCAACTCCCCTACTTCGAAATTTCAAACGAAAAAATTATAGATCAAAGAATTTTAAAAAATGATATTTATATTTATTTGTGGTTTCAAGGAAAATTTCAGTATCTCAGAATAAGTGACGTCGAATGGCAAGATGATTAGCAAACAAAGTGTGGGAAATTAGTTTCTGGAAACATTCTTGTCCAACTCTGAAGTACTAAGTCGGTACCAAAAACCTAAGGGAGGTTGCTACACGCTGGGGAGATGATTCGAAATTAGTGCCCCCAGATTACAAGGCAGCCAAATATTACCGCTTGAGACGACTTCCCCCAAAATATTGAATGACATCACATTTTGCCTTCCTTATATATATGCTGGCCCTGTTCACTCCATGAAGGCATATAGGGGAAGCAGAATTATAGCTCCATTCATTTTTAACATCAGCAATACATGGAGGTGAGTAGTCAGCTTTACGTCCCGGTCGATTTATCCTGGTAAAGAACCTCGGTACCAATGGGTACCGAGGTTTTACGTGGGCCCCACAGAGAGGGTACGAGCATTTTAGAGAGGAGAAACCTATTTTACCCGCCGGAATTCGAACCCCAGCCTATCCTGCCTTTCGCGTAGTTACTATATATATATATATATATACGCGCGCGCGCGCGCGCGCGCGCACACAAACATGTACCACATACATACACGCGCCCAGTGTCATAGTGTCATTACTGCGAAACAATCAACAACACAACAATAACGCCACGCTAGCTACCTAATCAATTAACTTTAAACATAGTCCTTCTAGCGAAGGTAATAATTTCTCTGATAGTCGAGAAATCTTCCGCATTTTATGGACACTGAATTTTTTTTACTGTCTTCAAAAGAGTCAGCCTTTTAGCTAAACTAATGGAGCCAATTGTGGGGTCGGGATAGGGCAGTCGGTATAGCGACTCGCTACGGGCAGGACGGTCCGGGGATCGAATCCCGGGGGGACGAGATTTTCCGCACCTGTCCAGACCGGCCCAGGGACACGCCCAACCTCCTATGCAATGGGTACCGGGTCTTTCCTCGGGGTCAAGCGGCCGGAGCGTGGTGTTGGCCACTCACCACATCTAGCGCCGAAGTTAAAGAAAGAGTATCGTTATACCTCTACTCCACCCCTGGGCCTTCAAGACCTGTTCTAGGGTCACCTTAAAATCGAGCCTATTTATGTAAGGTCAATTTTAATACTGTTCTCCCATGTTTGCGTAGGTTTTTCAAATTCTCTCTTCCCCCCAAGTGTTCTGACCAAAACTTTGTAAGCAATTCTCTTCACTCTCGTACGGGCTACAAGCTCCTCCCGTCTGAACTCCTCTGATTTGATTATCATAAATTTAGGAAACAGCAAATTTATGAAACTCCTAAAAATGAAATTTTCACCATTTTTTTGCTATGTCTATCTCTATATCTTTTCCTATTTCGATTCAGATATTACTACTTTAAAACACCTTCATTGCGCAGCAGATCTCAGGTTGTCACGGCGCTGAATGTGAGTAAAACTCTCTCAGGGTGTGTGACACCGTGTAGTCTTGTAGAGGTTAGATTCTTTTCGTGTATGGTGATCTTAATGTCACAAACATATAAACACGTGTATGAGAGTTTTTATATCAGCCATTCAGATTTTTAAACTCACCAATAAACTAACAGAATCCTTCTGTATTAAAATCAACTCTCAGCCATCCTCAGTATGTGTACAACTACATAATAGAGAACTTAAAACTGTACATGTAATATTATTAAAACTGAAATCCTAATTTTCTCGCGTATGTTTTTTTCATATACTACTTAAAATAATGTTCATTAAATGAATATTATCTTTATAGTTGTACATATCCTTTCTTATACAGTTGTGCATAGCCAAAGGATGTCTTAAGATAGCTGAGACTTAAATGTTAATAAATACGTGTTGTATTATAGGGTTATTTATTGGTACATTTGTATGTATGTGTGTATGTATGTATATATGTGTGTATGTATGTATGTATGTATGTGTGTGTATGTATGTATGTGTGTATGTATGTATATATGTGTGTATGTATGTATGTATGTGTGTGTATGTATGTATGTGTGTATGTATGTGTGTATGTGTGTATGTATATATGTATGTATGTGTGTGTGTGTATGTATGTAGGTATATATGTATGTATGTATGCATGTATGTATATATGTATGTATGTATGTATTATGTATGTTTGTATGTATGTATGTATGAACACAGCGAAATTAACCACATTCAATTAATGAAGGTGTATGTATGTATTATGTATGTTTGTATGTATGTATGTATGTATGTATGAACACAGCGAAATTAACCACATTCAGTTAATGAAGGTTTACTTGTACACATATGTTCCACGTTTTCCTCAAGAATCATAAGTAAATTCCGTATAATGTGATCTTTCAATCATGCGTGTTGTTATCCCACTACGGGAATGTATGATTTCTTTTGCACCATGATCAGGTACAGTATTTTGGACGTACAATAAGTTCTGGTTGCAGAAATAGTGTACTTTTTGTGTTGTGTATCAAAATTTGCTTGTACAAACAGTGTTGTACACTAAGATCTGCTTCAAGGATAGTGTGTATTTGTGCTGTACACTACTGGCTGCCAGCAGAGATATTATATGTACTTCTTTTGTCGAGCATCAATATCTGCTGGCACAAGTGCCGTATTTCCGTGTTGTCCGCTAAGATCTGCTGTACAAATACTGTAATCTTATTGTGCCTCAAGGTATGGTTGTAGAGACACTGTTCTCGTATTTGCGTGTTTTTATAAGACATGCTTCTAGAGTTATGGTACTTAGTGTTGCGCACTAAGATCTGCTAATTTTAATTTTTGCGTTATGCACTAACATCTGCATGTATAAATACTGCACTTTTTGTTCTAAGCACTAAGTTATGCTTGCACACTTATCTTCCACATAAACGTTCGTTTCTACTGTTCATCACCTACACCCCTCAGCTTCAATGACCTGATTCCCACATCTGTTCGGTTTCCAATTATCACGTAATCCCAGGGAATATGTTCTTGGGTGCGGTGTAGTTGTATCAGCAGCACCCGAGCTACGTGCGCTGTGTGCCTTTACTTCACTCTCCTACACTGTTCACTTGCACAGGGAGTTTGAAATTAAATAACGAAGTAAAATTGTAATTTACTTTAAATTTTCCATGAAATTCCTGGATTTTTTTAATGCATTTCTTATTTACAATATTATATAGTAGGCACTGACAGCATGCAAAATGGGAGCAACATTTGTGCGAAAATCAGGAAGGGAGCTTTTAGTCCTGGAACTCTTGACTTTCTATTTAAAACGAAATCCATAATTTCTACAAAATATAAACTGATATAAGAAATAGAAGCGTAATAAAATTAGTACTTTAAATTTCCTTTTCGGCACTTAATTCTTTTTCTGTATTTAATCTAAAATCTTCTGCTTTATGTTACGGCAGTTTCATACAGCTCAGTAGATATTTCAGCCTTTAGTTAGTTAGTTTGTTTGTTTTTGGTGTAACAGCCCCCAGTGTGCCAGGGTATCCTCGTCTACAAGGTTTCTAGATCACACACAATGACGCACCAAAGTCTGTAGGACTCCTCTGGACGAGTGATCAGCTCGTCGCAGAGACCTCTACCTGACAACACACAACACTCACAACAGACCAAACATCCATGCCACCGGTGGGATTCGAACCCACAATCTCAGCAGGCGAGCGGCCGCAGACCTACGCCTTAGATCGCGCGTCCACTGGGACCGGCTCAGCCTTTAATGATGTGCAAAATTTACCACATTTGCCTAATTGAATTTGGGGACTTTAAGTAAATGGATGAATACAATAAGCAGGTAAATTTCGCTCGTAAAATACTCCTGTGGCGAGCATTTGCGGTTACTTTATATTGCTAAAGCTCTTGTTCGGATATACAGGGTGATTCAAAAACGGCGCCTTAACACACTCCAGACAGTTGGTTGCGGTATTCCAAGTTCTCTGCTCGCTCTACGGGTTGACTTGCGTGGGCTACGCCCAAAAGTCTCTTGAATTCGTCTCATGTTCTCTTCTGATACACGTGGTCGGCCGGAGCTTTTGCCTTTACACAGACAGCCTATTTGCTCAAATTGATGATTCCAACGACAAATGCTCTTCCTCTTTGGAGGTTGAATGTTGAAACGAAGACGAAACGCACGCTGCACAGCAGTCGCCGACTCAGTTTTAATGAACTAGCGAACGCAAAAAAAATCTTGTCCTGCATAGTAGTCATTTTGCTCTAAACTGACGCTGCTGCACGGTTGTGCGCTAGGCGAGTGCTCTAGGGGTATTACTTGAAGCGTTAGGACTTCCTCTTTCAAATTTTATGTACATCGTTCATATAGTTCAGGAAATATAGATATACTAAATTGAGTCTATCTTTTTGAATCATGCTGTATTACAAACCTCTTCGCAAACCATTTGATTTTGAATAGACACATTTACTCGGCACTCCACTGTAAACTGTGTACTCCTTTCTCAGAGAAACTTGAAGGAACACCAGGACCTCCTTATAACATTCACTCGTCACAGCCGTTGAGAGTTTGTTTAAAGGTAAACAGCCTGTTAAGCTAATGAGATCCACAGCTCTTTAACCAAAATTGTTGAATTAAAAAAAAAACTTATTTTTATAAACGAAGTGTAGCGCATGTGTTTCATACGATGCTCACAGCTACAGTGATTATTCTTAAATAGAATTAAGCAGACAATTCGTAGAGAGAAGAATTAAAGTTTAATTTTTAGATGATTTCGCAAAATCACTTTTAAAAAGAGGGCAAGGAAAGTGAAGTGAAAAGTTATCTAACGTGGAGGGTAGCGAATTGCAATAAAGTGAAGTGAAGTGAACGAAGCAAAGTAAAGTGGAATGAGGCGAAGTGAAGTGCGCAGTATAGGGAAGTGGGTTGGGGGGGATGAGTCTTTATGGAAAAGGTTTATAGGAGTGGTAAGTGGTGAGAAGTGAAGGACTGGGGTGAAAGCGTGAGTGAATTAATGATTAAAAAAAAACAATTACAATAAACTGAACACAGTACTGTCTTACTTGGGTGTTTTTACCTTCTGTACATGTTGTATTCTAATTTGTCTCGCATGTATTTGTTGCTAGTTTTAAGTTGTCTTGTGTGTAATTGTT
>Ga0123352_10009819_pt1 | contig 15006 bp, 8 predicted proteins | sample TergutLab28metaG_FD_89700 | JGI IMG/M metagenome (GOLD analysis project Ga0123352, IMG submission 89700) | Labiotermes labralis P1 segment gut microbial communities from Petit-Saut dam, French Guiana - Lab288 P1 | ecosystem: Host-associated > Arthropoda: Insects > Digestive system > Gut ... | reverse complement strand
TCGAACCTCAGGTTTCATAAAATGCGGGGAATTTCTAGACTAGATGAGAACAGATTAGTTTCTCAAGAAGAACTCTGCTAAATGGAGGAAGTAAGTAAGTAAGTAAATAAATTACGAAAAGTGTTCGGTATACATATTTAAATCTCTATTCTGAAGGTTTCAAATAAAAGGAAAAACACAGTTGTATTTGTGCGAATTTAAGCACGAAATTGAATGTGCTAAAGGGAACAGAGACGTTGGCTTTCTGGATTCTGGCACAATTCTGTCCGCTACGTGGTCGATAGCTTTTCTGATCAAACAGGCACTCTGCATTTCAGGGCCGCAGCACATGCTATCTTTAACACGCCTATTATCATAGAAAAATTAAGAAAGAGTTTCAGTTTTCCGCCCCTGGGCGCGCCATGAAAGCATATTGGGGTGTGTAGGTACGGCTCCATTCATTCTTAACTTCAGCACTAAATACTTTACCTCCTGCGGAAACAGCTCCTGGTACCCCAGTAACATTCTGAACGCTTAGAAAAACAGATTTGTTGCCCACTGTCGGAAATCGAACCAAAATTCCTCGGACGGCAAGTCACCATACCGGTTAAGTTATCACCGTTAGCAGAAACTGGGTAGGACTTGTATTGGGGAGACACACACATACACACATGGGCATGGCTGAAAGTCTCTGTCGCTGCTGTTCCCACACGAAAGGATTCTAAATTCATCTTGTCTTTTTTTTTTTGTGGTACGAAACTTGCTAAAAGTTGCTAAAACAAGCCGCAGTAAAAGTTGCGTAAAACTCCAAAATATCAAAAGTCATCAAAGCCCACCAGCGGTTATCGAATTTTTTTAAGCGAGGATAGACGGAGAGACAAAAGACGGTGAAAATAGTAGCATCTTTTTTTTTTAAAAGAACTATCCGTTGAGGACGCGCTGCGGAAGAAACAGAGTTCATGTGCCGGTGAAAGCAACAGACATTTAGAATATTCAGCAAATAAACAGTAATAATTATTTTATTCCACTCAGGTTATGGAAAATATCAGTAACGCCATGAGTTGCGTTAGCAGTTTCATGCCTCGAGGTACAAAATTTACAACTCTGTTGTGTCTTTATTTCTACACGCCGACGGTAGAGGCGCTGCGTGCATATGGGTCATGCAAACGCAAAACGGCCGAACAAAACGCACGAAGTGGACTTTGAGTAATGTTGGGTTTATGAATAGTGTATTTACGGTGACAGAAGTGGGCCGTTACAGGAGGTCGCTACTTTATCATTCACCTAGAAGACAAGAGAATGCGGGGATAGCAACCTTTATTACAGAAATTGGGGAAAAAGACAACAACCATTAGTCTTTTTTAAAACTACACGGCAGACACGCGCCGAGAATATATTCACTTACACTTTTGAGCAGCCGAAAGTCTAATTTAAAATAATTCACCAAAATATGCACAAGTTTTTATCTTTACACATTATTTTATGATAAAAAGCAATAAAAGTTATAATAATGTAAATAAATCAAAAGATTAGTTTGAAGAAATGGAACAAGATGCAACTGTATGCAGATATTTATTTACTGCTGAATTACTCTATATGTTTCTGGCGTCCATCGCGCCCATCATCAGGTGTATATAAAACCGTAGTTGCGGTCTCTGGTACACGTAATACTGTAAAGTACAGAAGTTGAACTAGAAGCGTAATATTAACTTACAGGTTGTAAGGCAGGTAGGTAACTTGTAGAGGCTATCGTGTAAAAATAGTCAGAATTTAGCCACCCCAACACCGATCAATACTTCACACCGAATGTCCCAACCAGTCCTTATTTGGACACGTTTGAAGAAGTTTGCTCCACAGATAGGTGAGTATGTCTTGACTGACACTGCATTTTTATTATCGCTTGCTTTTAACTACCGATCTATGTCATCAACATATAACCAATTTAAATTGTTAATTTCTTTCTATTTTCATTTTTAATCTTAAATATACTAGACTAATTCTAACTATTTTTACACGATAGCCTCTACAAATTACCTACCTGCTTTACAACGTGTAAGTTAATATTACGTCTCTAGTTCAACTTTTGTACTTTACAGTGTGATCTGTACCAGAGGCTGCAACTACAGTTTTATGTACTCCTGATGATGGGCGCGATGGACGCCCGAAACATGTACAATAATTTACCAATAAATAAATATCTGCATACTGTTGTATCTTGTTGGATTTCTTCAACCTTGAATTACGATGCACGGAACGAAAAATATAAAATAATTTAAAAGATTGTAGAAAGTAAATATTTCAGTTTCGGAACTTATACACTAATGTAGAGATACCCTCTGGGCATAAGAATTTTGTAAATGCAAAATAGGAAAATAAATTACAAATTTCACCCTAGGACAGATCACGAACCCTCAGAGGTGGAGTAGAGATATATCTATACTCTTTCTTTAACCTCAGCGCTAGATGGGGGTGGGTGGGCAACGCCATGCCCCGGCCGCTTTACCCCCAGGAAAGACCCGGTACCCATTGTATAGGAGGATGGTTGGGTCCCAGGGCCGTTCTGGTCGGATGCGGAATATCTGGCCCCCCCACCGGGATTCAGTCCCCGGACCGTCCAGCCCAGCAGTGAGTCGCTATACCGACTGAGCTCTCCCGGCTCACACTGAAAAACAGTACAAAGCAGGAGTCTAGACCAGGTGTAGAGCCACCTTTTATTTCAAAATCTGCGGAATTCACGCCGACTCCCAACCAATTGTTGCCAGTAGAAGTATAATTTTCCAATAAATTATTTTACATTAAATTATCAGAGGACTAAAATTACTGTTTGTTAATTATTAACATTATTCCACGGCGCAACAGCCCCCAGTGGGCCAGGGTTTACTCACTGTCGAGGCATCACGATCACAGTCAGACACACCACAATGGGTAGGACTCCTCTGGACGAGTGATCAGCCCGACTGAGGGAGCTCTGGCAACACACAACACTCACAACAGACAGACATCCATGCCCACGGCGGAACTCGAACCAGCAATCCCAGCAAGCTAGCGGCCGCAAAGCTACGGTTTAGGCCGCTGGGATCGGGTATTTATAATATTACAGCAAAAAAAATGAACCCATAAATATCCTCTAATTTAATTTTTAAGACTAAGCAAAATTTTGGGGAATGGAACAGCTTCACTGCGAAGGTCGTTAGCGTTTCCTTGTCGATGATAAGTTGTTAAAGAAACACAGACTTACATTCCATAAATTATGAAAACACATTATTATTATTATTTACCAATTCTATGCAGGGTATTTGGAAATATGTACCTGAAACAAACTATGTTTGTAGGATATAGAGCGTTGCAGCTCTTCTGTATTTACATTTTGTGCTACATGTGACGTCATTTCGTAAGTTAAACATGTTTTGTACTTTTACATTAGTACTTCCCGCAGTATGTGTACAGTTACAATATGGCTGTGTTGTGTAATTGATTTTGTGTTTTCCGGTATGCTGCTCAGGTACTGTCCGCGTTATTTTCCCCTATTTATACTTGTGTTTATTATTATTATTATTATTATTGGTAGTAGTAGTAGTAGTAGTAGTAGTAGTAGTAATAGTACATGCTTGAAACTCATAGAATAAGAAAACGCAGGAAGTTACCTCACTGTACTCTTACAATTTCTTCCACTCCCAACCGTTGGAAAGTTTCCACAAACTTACAAAGTTCCCATGCGATATAGAAGACGCTCCTTACTACTTAAGTATGGTGTAATGAATACCTCTTCAAAATTCCAACCAAACCCACATGATATATTAAATATATATTTTATTAAATCTCTCCTACATGTATCGTTGTGTTATATACACCATGCTCAGGGAGAACACCATATTACTTCCTCAAAACCCTCTGTGTTTTACAATGTTGTTGTGTTATGTTACATTGGTTATGTCACAGAACATAAAATACACAACATTTCTTGTAGATTTACAACGTTTACAGAATGACAAGTACAAAATATTGTTTAAATCATTGTAAAATCATCATAATTCTATTAAAGTATTGTGTATTTTGTTCTGTGACATAACTAATGTAACGTACACAACAACATTGTAAAAAGCAGTAGTTTAGAGGACATAATACGATGTTCCCCCTGAAGATGGTATATATAACGCACCGGAACATGTAGGAGAGATTTAATAAAACCTGTATTTAATACAATAAGTGCATTTGGTTGGCATATTGAAGTTACTTTGGACTACAATAGTGCACAGAATGGAAAACTTTAAAATGGTATCATGAACTTAACTGAGTACTCGAAGCTCACGAAGTCACTCCAGAACACACTCAGCATGCGAAGCTCACAAAGTCACTCCAGAACACACTAAGCATGCGAAGCTCACAAAGTCACTTCAGAACACACTAAGCATGCGAAGTTCACAAAATCACTCCAGAACACACTAAGCATGCGAAGCTCACAAAGTCACTCCAGAACACACTAAGCATGCGTAACTCACAAAGTCACTACCGAACACACTCAGCATGCACAGATCACACAGTCACTCCAGAACACACTATACATGCGAAGCTCACAGTCACTCCAGAACACATAAGCTATGATGCAGAAGCATCAACTGGGTGCGTCAGTAGCCACCCGCGGGCTGCAGACGCACAGGCCCTAACGGATACGGTTCATCGTGACGTTTCGGTCACAGAAACACGAAGTTTCTGCAGCTGACTGCCTCCGTCATCGTTTGAAGGGACAAAGCTACTCAACTGTGGCCATTACAAACGGATACAATCTCAATCTCCATTTCATGGTCCCCAGAGGTGGTTCTGGTGTTGGGGAGAAGGGAAAAACCTTTGCAAGTGCCGGGAAACGTCGTCCAGCCGGCAGCCCAGTCACTTAGAGTCTGAGCTACCCAGTTATCCAATAACCATCAACATTTCTCTCATAATATAAAAGTCTTATATCGAACCCAGATACCTGGGATACAATGGTACTACCTGCAACGTAAGGAGCTGTCCCTTTCCACCCTACGAAGGCATATAGGGGGAAGAGAGGTATAGCTCCTCTCAATCTTAATCTCGCAAAGGTGAGCGGTTAAACAGACTACCCGACCGCCTTATCCCCGGGAAAGAGGCCCTGTACCACTGAACAGAAGGATAGGTCGACCCTCTACTGGGATTCGAACCCCAAACATTACAGCCCGTCGCCAAATCGGTATACCGACTACATAATCCGTGCTGGTTCGTCGGGTTAATTTCAAGTTGAATTTGTACTTGGATTAGGCAGGGGCTTCCTGGGGCTGCGTGCAAAGCACTAACGTAGAAGACAGAACTATATATCACGTGACAGCACGCAAACAATAAACATCGCGTGTTGCATATTCGCAAGGAAGAATATTAAATTTAACTTTTTCTATTTTTTTCACTTCATTCACGGTTATTTCTCTCAAATGAATCAGGTCACATGTTAACGTCCCTTTATATGTGCTTAAACTTAATTTAATTTGATATAATTGCCTCTGGGCACGCCGTGGCGGTTGAGGCACTGCGCTATAAGCCGGAAGGTCGCGGGTTCGATTCTCGATGGTGTAATTGGGGTTTTTCATCGGCAAAAACCTTCCATTCGCACAATGGCCCTGGGGTCGACACAGCCTCTTCCACCAGTGTGTACCAGAAATATTTCCCGAGGTGTAAAAGCGGCCGGAGCGTAGGTCTGACGACCTTACCACTTACATGTGCCGATTATCTTGCAATCTGACAGTCTCAACCTCCTGGAACCCACAGGGCCTGTCCAGACCTGTACAGGAATTGCTTTACCGTTTTATGTTCGATTCACTTCAAGTCCGACAACTTATGCAGATTTCGCTCATCTGTGAATTGTTCAAGTGCAGAAAATTACATAAACCTAACGTTAAAAGAACGGCTCGCCTGACGTCTAGGAACCATCAATTACGGACGAAAAGAAATAAGAATTGAAAACATAAAATCTTGTAACAAATGCACAAGACCATTTGTCATCCAGTACTGGAAGGAATATCCTCGAAATTCTACTAAAAGGAAGACAGCAAGAGGCAAATATGAGAAGTGTGACTGGGGCAATTATTACATCTTCAATTCTCAGTTCGCTTCTTTGTATTTCCTGTACCAACTGACACAGTAAACCTTATGGATATTTAAATATGAAATATTCGTACATAAATCCCACAAAGAATTACAATTTGTATAAAATTATGTATCATATTTAGTCGAGCAACGCTCATAATCTGACATTTGATATACGTGAGGTTTCGACGCTTTGATTTACGTCCCTCTGCACATTATTGGTAGTCAGGACATGTGTTATTGTACAATTTATTACTACCATCATTTGTAACATATGGAATGGAACCACTGCTCTTTTTAATTATATGTCATAATGTTATAGATCGGGGACCGCGGTAGCACAGTGGTTAAGGTGCTGTGCTATACAAATCGGAAGGTCGCTGGTTCGATTCCAGATGGTGTCATTGGAATTTTTCATTGACATAATCTTTTCGATCGACCTTGGGGTTGACTCAGTCTCTAAAAGAAATGAGTGCCAGGAATATTTCCTTAGGGTAAAAGTGGTCCGTGCGTAAGGCTGACAACCTTACCGCCATCCTGGGACATTGTCACGTAATCTGGGAACCTTAACTTCCCGGACCCCTCTGGGCACCTCGGGCCTGTAATGGGACTGTTTTATCATTTACCAACCTTACAGATCAGCATATGACAATAGTGTTTAAATCATATTATAATATCACTAATATTACGAGGGCTGAAAGGAACATATCCAGCCATTATGAACCGGTCACGTGGCCTTGATGGAAATTGGCAAATAGTCAGAGGAGACTTTACTGTGCATCCTTGAACAGTCACTGTTCCGTGGGGCTAGTCAGTCGGCCGTGAGAAGACGTTGACTGAGCTTGTGTATTGCGTGACTGTCGCATTCACAATGACCGAGCGAGCAGATTAGCTTCATCACGACAATGTGCCTGACTATTCTACAACTCTTGTGCAGACTTTTTTGGCAAAGCATCACATCACCCAGGCCTGTCAGTCATCCTACAGCCCAGATTTTGTTCCCTGCGACTTATGGCTTTTCCCAAAACTATAATCGCCGTTGAAAGGGAAGAGATTTGTGAATGCGACCGTCACAAAGTACACAAGCTCAGTCAACGGCGTCTCACTGCCGACTGACTAGCCCCACGGGAGAGTGACTGTTCACGGATGCACAGAAATTCTCCTCTGACTGGCTGCCAAGTTACATCACGGCCACACGACCGGTTCTCGAGATATTCAAAATGGACGGATACTTTCCGGACAGGCCTCGTATAACAGCAGCAATTTGTGTAATGATATAAAATTAGGCGTTTACAGGCTATTTCCGAAACATAATGTATACAAAATGTATCTTATACAACGGACGATATCCATTATAATCACATCAGTTATGAAGGAATGCCCCATCACATGCAGGCATCCTATACAATAAAGCTGCCCTGCTCGTTGGAGCAAAAAAATTGTGTGTAATGGTGTGACCAGGCTCTCTGTCATCTGCTCCAATTTCCTGTTAGAATGACATGTAACAATAGTACAAGAAAAACGGACACACAGGCTGTATCCTCCGTCCGCACGTTGAGGAAGCCAGATGCGCTAGTGACCAGATGTGGCAGTACCCTTTATAGATTTCCCCACAATTTGCGTGACTTCAAGATTCCACCACAGTGTACACGAGGTCTTCGTTCTTCTGGGATGTTACGCAGTGTTGATTGGTAGTTGGTCACCGACGTTTCGGGACAGCTTATCTATCTCGAGTCTGTTTGATCTTTTAAGATGGGACCGACAGACTGTGCCGAAACGTCGGCGAGAAACTGCTAATCGACGTTGCGTAACATCTCACGAGACTTCTTTCCCATCCTACTTATGAAACCCTATATGTGGTTAATATTGCTAAAACCGACTTTTATGAGAACGGTTGTGTCTCCGTCTTTAGGATAAAAAGGAGAAGAAAGGGTCATTAGCTAGAGCTACCTATGATCCCCGTCATTTTGTTCGTTTGTTTGTTTGTTTTTGGCGCGACAGCCCACAGTCGGCCAGGGCCTCCTCATTAACGAGGATTCTAGATCACACACAACGATTCATCACAGTCGGTAGTACTCCTCTGGACGAGTGATCAGCTCGTCGCAGAGACCTCTACCTGACAACACATAGCAATCGCAACAGACAAACATCCAAGCCCCCGGTGGGATTCGAACCCCCAATCTCAGCGGGCGAGCGCCCGCACACCTACGCCTTAGACTGCGCGGCCACTGGGATCGGCAATTTCTGTCAGTAAAAAAGGTAAGACAGTCCCGTTAGAGGCGTGGAGTTGCCCAGAGGGTTCCAGAAAGTTAAGGTTCCTAGAATTCATGACAACGGCACAGGATGGTGTTAGGGTTGTCAGTCCTATGCACCGGCCGCCTTTACCCCTAGGAAATGCTCCTGATACTCATTTCTGTTAGAGGCTGTGTCGAACCCAGGGCCATAGTGCGATCGGAAGGATTTTATGTCAAAGAAAAATTCCAATGCCACCAGATGGTATCGAGAAAGCGACCTTCCGATTTGTAGCACAGCACCTTAACCACTGTGCCACCGCGGTCCCCCAGTCTCTGTCAGTAGACCAAATAAACTGTGGATATCCGAACAATCGGAATACCCTTGCAGTAATTACCAACATATACCTATCGGTACTTTTTCTTACCCGAAACACACTCCTGCGGTGAACCACGGAACTACTTCCCTTCAGACACGAATGCTTTGTTAAGTAACACGAGATTAACACGGCACTTGACAAAGTCTTCCGTTTCAAAGTCCAGTAACCCAAGTCTCAATTATTCCGTCTTAATTCCATTACGTTATAGCACAACGACATTCAATTACGAATTAACCCCATTAACAGAATTAAAGGTCGCCAGAGTGTTTTAATTAATTTATCGCGACTACTGCCAATTTTATTAATGCATTCTATTCTGATCTTGCGTTCATTTGTCCTCCGTCCACATACAGATTAATTACACATCAAAGTAATTATACCCATAGCAATGAAAATCGATAACCGTATACTAAATTTCAGTATTGTGTTAACAAATTCGGATAATTAACCAAATGAGACAAACAAAAGTTAACATGTCCAAAGGGAATACAAAAACCTAGATAATATACGCGACTTACGTATAATGTGATGTGCCGCGTTCGCATTACTAGTCGAACACCCACAAAAAGGGGACACTGTTACGTGCACGGTGGCATGTTGTTGTCACAAATTCTTCGGCAACAATGGGCTCTGTTACCATTGTTGACATACACACGTCCCTGTCGACAATAGAAAGGCAAAAATGTGTTCTTTTTTTGCATCAACAATGATTTTATGCTGATATACCACATCGGTAACAAAACAACCTACTTAGGCCCTCAGGTTTATCGCCCATTTTTTATGCCCGATTTTTAAAATATTTTGGATTTTATCGACAGATTATTATAAAAAATTCTCCAAAGTGACATATGAGGAAAATGGGCGCAGTGTCAGCCCAGCTGACACGTGCGGACAGATGGACGGACGGACGGACACACGCGACAAAGCTTATAACTGCTCTTCGCGAATATGCGAAAGTGCCTAAATCGTGCGGCATGCACGTATAGCATGAGGCAAAGCCACAAGCATACACCAAAATAAAGAAATATTAACAATGTGATGACTAAGATAGCTCAGCCACTTGTGTGAGTAAGCTACGGGCTGGACGAGAGGATAATTGTTTTCGACTTCAGGCACGGACTGCGATTTATTTCCTAGTCCAACGCTGCACTGGCTCTCCAATGCTTGTGAACCGCATAGTAGCTGCTCTTTCATCGTGGGCAAAGCAGTCCAGGAGCGAAGCCGACATCTTCCTTCTACTTAGTACACAGTCTAAGAAAGTATGGAGCTATACCTCCATAAGAACGCCAAGGGCTCACAGTAGTTGTCAAGAAGGAAACTGACTTCGGAAATGGGTAAAAGGGAGTGATCAGATTTACGTTCCGACTGCTTTAACCTCAAAGAGAAAGAATCCGGTAAACAAGGGTTCTAGAGTCGACGTGGCTGTCGCGGAAAAAGGTCAAATCCCTCACCTACGGAGACCGGAAACCCGGTTGACTCATATACTAATAACTGTAGTGACAATGCCAGTATGTAATAGTTATTATTCATGAAACGTGAAATCAAAATAGTAACTCAATTAAAACATCAATAGAGCAATATTCCGTAATTAATCAAGCCAGGTAAAGTATTTCGCTTTGATTGCAATTAACAGGCAACTAGTTCGAAACGTTTATTATAGTTTGTGGCATATTAAACATTTATTCAACAGCATTAATTAAAACTGGGTATTTAAATGTGGCGATTCCCTTACCCATTATGGCGAACATCTAATAAAAACTTCAATTTTCTATCACGCAACGGTAGGGTATTTAGAAATCCAAACAGCAGACTTGTGCTTGGGATACTGATTATCATCCAGGTACTCAAGAAATTCCCAGCTTTATATAACCTTATTACAATTAGGTTTCCCTGAGATATAGATGGTAAAGAAGACTTCTGGACCTAAGAGGGACGAGGTTAACAGGGGACAGCATAATGAGGGGCTTTATGATTTGTACTCCTCGTCAAATATTACTAGGGTGATTAAATCAAGAAGGAGGTGGGCAGGGCATGTGGAACAAACGGGGAAGAGGAGAATGTGTATACATGGTTTTGGTGTGGAAAGATACCATCTGGAAGACATAGACGTAGATGGGAAGATAATATTGGAATGGATTTTGAAGAACTCCGTTTGGAGGTCACGGAAGGGACGGATCGGGCTCAGGGTAGGGGCAAATGGCGGGTTCTTGCGAAGGCAGGGATGAACTTTCGGGTTCAGGTTCCATAAATCGTATGGGGTTTCTCGACTAGCTGAGCAGCGGCTAGGTTTTCAACATTAGTTAGTTAGTTAGTTAGTTAAAAAAAAACTCTACGTTGAAAACGACATCGTATCAGATAAATTTATTTGCCACACTCCATTCTTTTCACATATGTAATATTATCCCCCCCATCTACGTCTTGGACTTCCGAAGGATTCATTCCTTCACGTATTCTAAAAAAAATTTCGTATTCGTTTATCATCTTTCCCATCCGTGTTACAAGTTTTGACCACCTCACGCCCCTTGATTTCATTTTACCCATACTGTATACGTTTCTCTTAAACTTCAAAAGTGCTACATTCCCTGCTCATCCCTCCCCCCCTGACATTAGTCACCCGAGTAACATCAGGTGAAGACCAAAAATTGTGAAGCGCTTGTTAAAGTTACCTTCTGCAGTGTCGTGCCACTTTCTACCTCTAAGGCCCTCTGTCCATATTCCTCCCTCAGTCTGAGAGAACAAAGCGTCTTCGTATTCTTAAACAGCAAACGGTAGCCAAAATATTCTGAATAGAATTGCCAAAGGATATCCCTGAATTTAACCTGCCCCTAATTTCTTGACGCCAATACTTTTGATTTGTCACTGTCGGTCCAAAGTACTTCATCACTGCCACAATATCAAAGGGTTTACTGACTATGTATACCCGTCCTGTGATTTCCTCCCGCATTCAGTGCAAGGTGCCAAACGTTACATGCACTATGACACCGAGTTAATTAATTTCGGTGCAACTAGAGCGTTTTTCTTTGATAACCAAGCGATGTGATATATCGGTTGCTACTACCCTTTTATCTTCCCTTGGCGGGATCTACTGTACAGCGTCGTGAAGATTCATTTTACTGTGCCTGACGGGCCACTCCCACATGGCACATCAAGCTTTCAGATCGCAACTCATCGGAATTCTGCAGGTTGTGTCCGATGAGCCTAAACCTCTCTCTCAATCTCTCTCCCTCTCTCTCTCTCTCTCTCTCTCTCTCACACACACACACACACACACCTCCCGCTGTTTCTCTCGTAAAGCCCGCGTATCAGTGAAATATGTTCTCCGCGCTGTGTGTGTAGCTATTCATTATTCTTCATTTCTATTGTGCTGTGTTGGTCTGTTTGTCTTCATACTGTGAGGCCGGGGGTTATCCGAGGTGAGGCTAATTGAGGCCCTTCATCTGCACATACAGGGAGTCACACAGAACACGAATGTAAACACAACCCTCTCCATCTGAAGCTTTTCGAATTTGAATTGGAAGGGCTGATGTTAACCTTATGAGAGAGAGAGAGAGAGAGAGAGAGACTATCAAGCTCACAGCAGCGACTGCAGTGTCAGCGCCGGCCTGAAGGAGATGGCGAAACTGTAAAAGAGTTTGTGTTGACCGAGACGTTATTGCAAATCTCTTTTGTTCCCTTTGTCTATCGTTTTAACCTCTGAATTTAACAACCGACAATTTCAGCAGAATAATATTGACGACTGAAAAAAGAAAATCTTTTAATTGGCTTGAAGGTGGTGGATCATTTACTGATCTTTTATGCAATGAAACGGTAACTGGAATAGTGAATAAAGAATGGTGAAATGATCAACAAGTTCTCATTTCGTAACTAAGTTAGGCCTATGTCAGAATCAAAGGTACAATAAATATTCATATTTTAGCTAACAACCCGGCTTACGAAATAATCAGCTTAAGATTAAATGGGATAAATATATCAAAAATGGAGGATAAAGAGTCCTGATATGCGCCATTTCTGTGTCCTATGTTACTGTTATTTGTATAAAAGACACATTAATTTACAAGCCGCTTTTACGCGATCTGAGCTCATCAAATTATGTAAAAAAGGCACATTTCTTTAACTAATAACACAGTGTACCACGTGACACACAGAAGCTGATCTACCCTCCAGTGCTGCCAATAACGTAAAAGCGGCTTTTCATTTGGTGGCCGTGCGTTGGGGGCAGAGGTAGCTTACAACAAAAGTTTACTTCATGCGGAAGTTTCAAACCGGACCTGCAATCACCACATCCTATCACACAAAAATTAATCTAAAAAAATTAATTTTTTTATTATTTTTTTCTTCTTATAGCAGATCTGGCTGACTGCTGCCTCTTATTGACGTTCCGCCCATCCGCCGGATGAGAGCTCCATATGAATACGAATATGAATGTAAATATGAATATAATGTACACATACATATGGAGCACTGCGGGAATGATAACTGACAGACGAAAACCGGTGTTTTCGGAGAGAAGAACTGTGCCAGTGCCAATACATCCACAAAAATTACCACGTCAAACACCCTCGGTTTACGCACATACCATCAAACACACCTTTAAAATGACGTTAATCAGACAACTTGTTTGGTGTGTCGTGTGTACACACCACACAGAAATTCCACTGTCTGTCAACGTATTCTTTTTCTAATTCGCTAAAAATTGTGTAAAACTTTTGTCCTTTATAATTTCTCGTAATTTTACGCATTTTTATACAATCCGCCCAGTTTTCTTGTATCATTTCTCATCTTTTACTGCGTCGTTCTTTGGTAAAGAGTGAGATCTCACCCTACTTGTCGTTGCCTGATTCTTGACCCTTGAAGATGGGGCCGATAGGTTGTCCCGAAACGTCGGTACGGAATTACCACTAATCGCTGTGTAATAACCCAGAAGGGTACAGTTATCACTTACTTGCAGTTGTAAATATTAACAAAAGTTGTCATTTAGGCATGATGATGGCTTGAAAGATAAGCCGAAACATGTTGCCTAATTAATTTTTATCGTAAAGTTGTATATGACGGTATACTGAATGTATACGTAACTGATACCACAACGGAAATGTGTTATCTTAATGTTATCATCTTTTCATTTCATGTCATAACCGCTAATCGTTTGGGAACGGGTTTGAAATAGCCAGTTTAAGAAAAGAGAGCGTAAAATGGTACACTAAATTAATTTGAAATTGAATGCGTCTTGAGAAGAAGATCATAACCTTTGTGGTTCTGGAAAAGGCCGGTAATTTTATTAAATGATACGTAACTATAGCTAACTGATAATCCCTCTGCTGCATTGAATTGTAAGTACGTGAGAATTCTAGGGAAAAGTGACTAGAAATTATGTAGTAGTAAGCACAGCGATAGGATAGAGGACTACAGAACGCTAACATAATGGAATATATGACTAGGATGAAGAGATAAGAAATATACAAAAAAAAGTTTGATGGATGACGTCTATGAAAGAGTCAAACTGATGGAAGGAAAACACAGGGTGATGTTTCTATGTGTGTTAGATCGATGAACTTTGCCCAAGAACGCCTACAAACACGGTATTTCTTCTTTTACATCCCAGTACCATTACCCTCGGACCAATTTTCAGCTGCCATACCCATTCGGAATATCTGTACGAGGTTAAATTACCGAAAATACAAAGTTAAAAAATCCAGTAAAACTGACGATAAATTGTGCATTCGGTCAACAAATTCTGCCCGGCAGATATAAAAAGTACCCACCAACACTGATCAACTGATCACTGATCAGAACTTTTAAAACAATCCCCTCTCCATCAGCTTTAATTACCTGACATGGAAATCCTTTCATCTGAACTGTACGTAGTCAAATACTCTGTCGCTTTAAACACACTTCGGTTAACGGTAACAGTAACAGGCATTAATTGTCAACGGGCTTAAAACTTCGAAGCTTGGAAAATGAATCAGCTTTTCTTTATATTGTAGGGGATTGCATATTGACTTGCATTGCTGTATTACATCACAGAAATTAAAAAGTGGAAAACCCCCTGAATGCCTATACACATTACCCATAACAACATGTCTTCTTTTTGTTCATAAGTGTGAAACATTCTTGTCTGTTTGGAAGTCACTACTTTGTAACTTTATGTTATTACTGCTTATTTCTTCTTGTTAAAGGTAAAGGTAAAGTGATCCCGTTACATGCCCGCTGTGGTCCAGACGGTGGGTAGAGGTATAGCTCTACTCTTCCATAACCGCGGCATTATTATGTAGTGATTGGGCAACAGCCGGCCTCTACACTACTTTACTACAGGGAGATATTGTGAT